>Ga0073925_1000002_pt1 | contig 97926 bp, 98 predicted proteins | sample GWRWT4_21May14_FD_70952 | JGI IMG/M metagenome (GOLD analysis project Ga0073925, IMG submission 70952) | Sand microcosm microbial communities from a hyporheic zone in Columbia River, Washington, USA - GW-RW T4_21-May-14 | ecosystem: Engineered > Artificial ecosystem > Sand microcosm >...
CAGCCCGACCGCCACCCCCGATCAATGCAACGAGGCCCAGATCGCGGCGGTCAACGCGGCGATCGAGCATCTGCTGAGCCAGGACCGAACCCCGATCAACGCAGCGGGCTGACCAGTTCCAGCACCGCGTCGGCGAACACACGCGGCACTTCCTGCGGCATGTTGTGGCCGACGCCGGGCACCAGCCGGTGCGAGCGTGGCCCGGTGAATTTCGAAGCGTGCGCCGAGGCGTCGGCCGGCCCGCGCACGCCGTCGTCGACGCCGTCGAACGTGATCGTGGGCACCGTGATGGCCGGTTGTGGCGCGAGCCGGCTTTCGATGTGCTCGAGCGCCGGGTCGCCCGGCACCAGGCCGAAACGATGCCGGTACGAGTGGATCACCACATCGACGAAATCGGGGTGGTCGAACGCGGCTGCGCTGCGCTCGAAGGTCGCGGTGTCGAACGCCCACGTCGGCGACCACAACTTCCACAGCAGCCGCGTGAGGCCGCGGCGGTCCTTGGCGAGCCCCGCACGACCGCGCTCGCTGTGGAAGTAGTACTGGTACCAGAGGCGGTGTTCGTCTTCGGCCTTCGAAGGCTCCATGCCCCGGGCGATGTCCTGGATGTTGTAGCTGTTGAATGACACCAGCCCGGCACACCGTTCCGGCCACAGTGCCGCCACGACACAGGCGGCGCGGCCGCCCCAGTCGTAGCCCGCCAGCACGGCGCGCGGAATGTTCAGCGCATCCATCAGCGCGAGCAGGTCGGCCCCGAGCGCGGCCTGTTCGCCGGAACGGGGTGTGGCGGCGTCGAGAAAGCGCGTTCCGCCGTAGCCGCGCAAGTAAGGCACGAACACATGGCAACCCGCGGCCGCCAGCAGGGGCGCGACCTCGGCATAAGCGTGGATGTCGTAGGGAAAGCCGTGCATCAGGAACACCGGCGGCCCGTCGGCGGGGCCGGTCTCGAAGTAGCTGATGTCCAGCACGCCGGCGTGGATGCGCTTGAGCGGCGTCATGGGTCGAATCACTTTTGCGAACTGCCCGCGATCTGCCGCAAGGCCTTCTCGAACACCTCGGGCGGCTGGCCACCCGAGATCAGGTGCTGGCGGTTGATCACGATCGCGGGCACCGACTGGATGCCGGCCTGCTGCCATTCGGCCTCGGCCGCGCGCACCTCGTCGGCATAGCGGCCTTCGCTCAGCACCGCGGCGGCCTCGGCGGCATCGAGCCCGGCTTCGCCCGCCAGGCGTGCGAGCAGTTCGGGGTCGGACGGGTTCAGCCCCTGCCCGTGATACGCCTGCAGCATCGCGTGTTTCAACGCGCGTTGCGCGCTACCACCCTGCAGCCCGGCCCAATGCAGCAGGCGGTGCGCGTCGAAGGTGTTCCAGACCCGCACGCGCTCGCCGAACTCGAAGCCCACCGCCGCGCCACGTGCGCGGATGTTGGCGCGGTTGCGTGCCAGCTGCTCGTCGCCCATGCCGTACTTCGCCTTCAGGTACTCGCCCGCGTCGGCGCCCTCGGCCGCCATGGTCGGGTTCAGCTCGAAGGGCTGGAAATGCAGCTCGACCGGGATCTCGCCGGCGACCGCCTGCACCGCTTTTTCCAGCGCGTTCAGGCCGACGGCGCACCAGGGGCAGGCCACGTCGGAGACGAAGTCGATGCGCAGGGCGGGCTTGTCGAGAAGGGCGGTCATGGGGAAGGTCACGAGGGTGGGGGAGCGCACATTCTCTCTTCTCGGCGTCGGGCTTGCATTCCAAGTGGTTGTCGTCTCGAATGGCTACGATCCTGAATGAGGTCGTCGGCGATCGTCTACACGTGCCGCGTCTCTTCAACGGATGGAAATCACCTTGAGCAACGGACTTCAACGCCTCACCCGCCAGGGGGCCGTACTCATGGCCCTCTGTCTGACCCCGTTGGCGGCACAGGCTGCCCCCGAAGCGGCCAGGATGCGCGAGGTCGTCGACGCCGCGGTCCTGCCGATCGTGGCCGAACACAAGCGGCCCGGCCTGGCCGTGGCCATCACGGTGGACGGCAGTGCGTATGTCTTCAACTACGGCGTGGCCTCGCGCGCGACGAACAGGCCCGTCAACGAGGCGACGCTCTTCGAGCTGGGCTCGGTGGGCAAGACCTTCGCCGCCACACTCGCCCTGTATGCGCAGGCCCTCGGAAAACTGTCACTGGCCGATCGCCGAGGCGAGCCTGCTGAACCTGGGCACCTACACCGCGGGAGGTTTGCCGCTGCAGTTTCCGGCCGAGGTCGATGATGAAGCGGGCATGGTTCGTCATTTCCAGCGCTGGAAGGCCGAAGCCATGCCCGGCACGCAGCGCCAGTATTCCAACCCCAGCATCGTGCTTCTTGGGCACATCACCAGCGTGGCCTTGCAACGTTCGTTCGCCGATGCGGTCGAGGCTGATCTGCTGCCCCAGCTGGGACTGAGGCACATCTACATCCGCATTCCACAGCGCGCCATGGTCGACTACGCTTGGGGTTACGACGCAAAGAACAGGCCGGTGCGGGTGAGCCCGGGCGTGTTCGATGCGGAGGCCTATGGCGTCAAGTCGACCGCTGCAGACGTGATCCGTTTCGTGCAGATCCAGCTCGACCCGAGCGGTCTGGAAGATCCGATGCGTCGCGCAGTGGCCGGGACGCATCAGGGGCACTTCGAGGTCCGCGGCATGGTGCAAGGGCTTGGTTGGGAGCAGTACCCGTAGCCGACCTCGCTGGCGGCGTTGCTGGAGGGCAATTCCGACGCCGTCATCTTCGACCCCAACACGGTGCTGCGAGTCACCGAGCCAATCTCGGGGCCACGCCTCTTCAACAAGACGGGTTCGACACGGGGTTTAGGGGCCTATGTGGCCTTCGTGCCGCAGCATCGATTCGGCATCGTGATGCTGGCGAACCGGAACTACCCGATTGCGTCACGCGTGCAGGCCGCCTTCGCCATCCTCAACGGGATCGTCACGCCGACGAAGCGAGGTTAGACGATCACCAGCAAGCCCTGCGACATGCTGCGCCGTCGGAGCGCATTCCAGATGAACGCGGAAGGCAGGACACAGGCTCGACTACCGTTTCGCCGCAACTCTTGGAAGTAAAGGTGTGCTGATGCCGCATGCGCACTGCGTCCTCTACGGCATCGGCGCGAAAACCCGCTACCTGAAAATTGTCACTGAACTACCGAAGACTGCAACAGGAAAGGTTCAGCGTGGGGTACTTCGCAAGCTCGGGGTGGAGGGCGCGTCCGACATCGGCGAATAGTCCGTCAGCGCAGCGGTGCGCTGTCCGACGGCGATGTCGGCGCAGCGCCGGCCTTGTTCGTGGCCGTCTTGCTTTCCGAAAACTTCTTCCACAAGTAGCCGGCGATGGCCATCAGAATCCATTTGCGCATGACACTTCCTTGGTGGTTCGAGGCGGGTTGCCTCTGCCAAACTTTATGCGCTGGTGCACGGCAGCAATGTAGGAAATCAACGGGCGAACGTGTGGTCTCGGCCACGTCGTGCTGCGCGCGAAACGCAAGCGCGAAGGCGCCGCTGCTATTCCGAAAAGAGCTCGCGGTAGCGGGCGGAGTGATCTGCCGGTGCGACCCGTGTGATGGGGCGTCTGCGATCGCGGGCCGCGCGCGGCCGCTTCGGCGCGAAAGCCTGGAAAGATGGGCGACTTCACACGAAGGCGATGTTTGCGTCGCCACCACATGTCAAATGACATGTGGTCGCAGCCCGATTCATGTTTGAAGCCGACGCAGCGGTGCGTGCACCGCGCGCGAGCAAATAGGCAAGAATCCTTGACCCAGCGACGCATAAGGGATTCCGTGCCAAACCCGCAAAGTGAAAGTCCTTCGCCTGATCAGTTGTCGGCCCAGGGTGGTGAAACGGCCGGGCTGATCGCGAGTTTTGATTGGGCGTCGACAGGGCTCGGGCCGATCGGGACGTGGTCACCCATGTTGCGCTCGACCGTGGCGCTCGTTCTGAGAACTCACGTGCCGATGGTGACGCTGTGGGGGGAAGAAGGCGTCATGATCTACAACGACGCCTATTCGGTCTTTGCCGGTGCTCGGCATCCCGGTCTCCTGGGCTCGCCCGTTCGGCAGGGTTGGCATGAGGTCGCGGACTTCAACGACCACGTCATGAAGGTCGGCTTGTCCGGCGGCACCTTGACCTACAAGGACCAGGAACTCACGCTGCACCGCAACGGACGCGCCGAGCAGGTCTGGATGAACCTCGACTACTCACCGCTGATCGATGAGCGCGGCGTCCCGATCGGCGTCATCGCGATCGTCGTGGAGACCACCGAGAAGGTGATCGCGGAGCGAGCGGTGCGAAGCAGCGAGGCCCGCCACCGCCAGATCCTGGACAGCGCGACCGACTACGCCATCATCGCGACCGACCTGGAGGGCCGCGTCACCCGGTGGAACGAGGGTGCGCGGCAGGTGCTGGGCTGGACCGAGGACGACATGCTCGGTTGCGGGCTCGAGGCCACGTTCACTCACGAGGACCGCAACGCGGGTCGGGTGGCGGCAGAGCGGCGCACAGCGCTCGAGCGAGGTGGGTCGCCCGGTGATCGCTGGCACGTGCGCAAGTCCGGCGAGCTTTTCTGGGCCAGCGGAACGATGACGCCCGTGCGTGACGAAGCAGGACGCGCCAACGGCTTCGTCAAGGTGCTGCGCGATCGCACCGAGGATCACATGCAGGAGCAGGCGCTGGTCGAAGGCGCCGCGCAGTTGCGGCGGGCACAGGAGGCGGGCGGCGTCGGCATCTTCACCATCGACCTGGCCGACGACGTGATTCACGGGACGCCAGAGTTCTTCCGGATCTTCGGTTTCGATGAATTGCAGCATCTCCCCGCCGCGCGGGTCGAAGCGCTGGTGGTGCGCGACGACTCGCTGGTACGTTCGGATGTCGAGCGTCGAAAAGCCGGCACGGCCGAGCTCGACGTCGAGTACCGCATTCGCCGCGCCGACACCGGCGCGGAGCGGACGATCGCGCGCCGTGCCGAGTACGAGCGTGACGATCTCGGCCAGCCCGTTCGCATGGTCGGCGTCGTGCAGGATGTGACCGAACGGCGCCAGGTGCAGCAGGCACTCGTGCAGAGCGAGCAGCAGTTTCGGGCGCTGGCGCAGGCGATTCCGAATCAGGTCTGGACGGCGCGCCCTGACGGCCTGCTCGACTGGTTCAACGAGCAGGTTCTTGCGTACAGTGGCCTGACGTTGACACAACTCGAAGGCCAGGGATGGACGCAGATGGTTCTTCCCGAAGACGTGGAGGCCGCCGCCGGGAAGTGGTCGGCTTCGCTCGAATCGGGCGAAACCTATGAGGTGCAGTTCCGCCTGCGGCGCTTCGACGGCGAGTTTCGCTGGCATCTGGGGCGAGCGGTCCCCACGCGTGGCGAGCATGGCGAGATTCGACAGTGGGTGGGCACCAATACCGACATCCACGCGCAGAAGATGTCCGAGTCGGCCACCGCACGAGAACGTGACCGCATGTGGGCCATGTCGCCCGACCTGATGCTCGTGTGCGACTTCGACGGCCTGATCACCGCCATCAACCCCTCGTCGGAACGCATGCTGGGTTGGCGCGAAGACGAGATGGTGGGCCGCACACTTCTCGAGTTCATTCATCCCGACGACGTCGAAGTTTCGGCGCGCGAAGTGTCCAGGCTCGTTCAAGGCGCCAGGACCCGAGCCTTCGAGAATCGGTACCGTCACAAGGACGGGCGCTATCGACTGCTCGACTGGACGGCCGTGCCGGATGCGCAGCGCATCCACGGCATCGCTCGCGACATCACCGACGAGCGGGCGTCGATCCGCGACCAGGAGCGGATCTGGACCCTGTCGCCCGTGCTGAAAGTCGTCGTGGCGGCGGACGGTGCGATCTCTCGCACCAACCCGGCCTGGACACAAGTGCTGTCCTGGCCCGCCGCGGAAACCGAAGGGCAGCCCTTCCTCGACTTCGTCGTCGATGCCGACCGGGACGCCGCGCAACGCGCCTTCGGTCGGAGCGAAAGCGGCCTCGTGTCGGCGGAGCAGCAGTTCGCCTTTCGGTCGAAGGGCGGCGGCCCGCGCCAGATCGTTTGGCGGCTGGTCCGCGAGAACGGCGTGCTGTACGGTTTCGGCCGTGACGTGACGGATCAGCGCGCTGCCGAAGAAGCCCTGCGACAAAGTCAGAAGATGGAGGTCGTCGGTCAGTTGACTGGCGGCATCGCGCACGACTTCAACAATCTGCTTCAGGGCATCACCGGCAGCCTCGACCTGGTGCAAAAGCGCATCGAGCAGGGGCGCCATGACGAACTCGACCGCTTTGTTCGAGGCGCGGTCGGCTCTGCCAAGCGAGCGGCCGCGCTGACGCACCGATTGCTGGCGTTCGCTCGCCGTCAACCCCTCGACCCGCGCCCGGTTCGTACCAACCCGTTGATTTCGTCGATGGAGGACATGCTCAGGCGCACGCTGGGCGAACGGGTGCAGCTCGAACTGGTCCTGGCGGGCGGCCTGTGGACCACGCTGTGCGATGCCAATCAACTCGAGAGTGCGCTGCTCAACCTCGCGATCAATGCGCGCGACGCCATGCCGGAAGGCGGGCGGCTCATCATCGAGACCTGCAATTCGCACCTCGACACGGCGTACGCGGCGCAGCAGCGAGACGTTCGACCGGGCCAGTACATCTGCGTCAGCGTGACCGACACCGGAACGGGCATGAGCAGCGACACGATGTCCAAGGCGTTCGAACCGTTCTTCACGACCAAGCCGATCGGCAAGGGCACCGGCCTCGGGCTGTCGATGATCTACGGTTTCGCACGCCAGTCCGAAGGCTACGCGAAGCTCTACAGCGAACTCGGCAAGGGCACGACCTTCAAGCTCTACCTGCCGCGTTATCGCGGGGCGGCCGATGTCGAGGAACTGCCGGAAGCCCCGCCGGCGGTGAGCGCGCATACGGGTGAGACGGTGCTGGTGGTCGAAGACGAAGAGGTCGTCCGCGGCCTCGTCGTCGAGGTGCTCAAGGAACTCGGCTACCGCACGCTCGAAGCCGCCGACGGACCGCAAGGACTGGAAATCCTGCAATCCGATCAGCGCATCGACCTGCTGATCACCGATATCGGCCTGCCGGGCCTGAACGGCCGACAGATCGCTGACGCCGGCCGTCAGAAGCGCGACGGCCTCAAGGTGTTGTTCATGACCGGGTACGCGGAAAACGCAGCAGTGGCCTCGGGCTTTCTGGAGCCTGGCATGGCCATGATCACAAAACCCTTCGCGATGGAAGCGCTTGCGACACGGATCCGCGAAGTCTCCAAGGGTTCTTCGCGATGACGGCCGCACAGGGAGTGTCATTTGACATAGCGTTCGGGCCTGTAACATGAGCCAATGCGGTCTCGGCGTGTCGGCACGCGGATTGCGGGTTCGTCGCTCTGAATTCGAGACTCCAAGAACAACACATGACCCATTCGGAACGGATACGCGTCGCGGTGGTGGACGACCAGGTCGACATCGCCGACAACTTCGTCGAGTTGCTGAAACTCGAAGGGATCGATGCGAGGCCCTGTTACGACGGTCAACAGGCCATCGATCTGATCGCGAGCTTCAAACCGGATTGCGTCCTGTTCGACATCGCGATGCCCGGCTTGGACGGCCTGGAACTTGCCAGGCAATTGCGAACGACGCACGGGGACGACATTGTCCTGTTGGCGATGACCGGCAACGCTGACGATGCGCGCGCGGCCGATGCGTTTGCCGTGGTCGACCACTACTTCTCCAAGCCGTTCGAGTTCGCCGAACTCATGAAAATCCTCCGACCCTCCCGCTAGCGAACTCGCAGAGGCAGGAGCGAGACCCGACGGCATGGGCCGATCGGCGAGCCACCGTTCCGGTGCCGGTGGCGTACGATATTCGGGATGAGAGCGGTTCAAAGTCTGCGTCGCGCGGCGAAGTTCCTGCACGAGCTCGCATCGATCGGTTTCGGTGGGGGCCTGGCGGTCTGCCTGCTGATCAACCTGACTGCGAAGCCCGCCTTGCCCGGCGAGTTCATGGCAGCCCGGCACGTCTACGCCTCGATTGCGCAGTACATCGTGATCCCGTCCATGGTGGTCGTCGTGGCGAGCGGGCTGATCGCCCTGGCTGCCACGCGAGGGTTCATGGATTCGGGCTGGGCTTGGGTCAAGGCACTGCTCGGCCTGAGCGTGTTCGAGGCCACCCTCGTGATCGTTGGTTCGAGCCGGCATGAGACCGAACTCGCGCTCGCTGCTTCGGACTCGGCGGTGCTCGATGCGTTGCTGCGCTCCGAGCGCAATACGCTGCTGTTGCTCATCGCAGTGACTGTCGTGAACGTCGTGTTGGCGGTTTGGAGACCGTCGCTGACGTACAAGGTTCGCTGATCGTCCAGCGGCCAGACCGTTCGCGCACGGGCCGCGCTTCACGCCGATCGACGACGTCACCGAGGTGCAGTGAGACGAGGTCATGGGCGTGAACCTGTAGGGCCTCTGGCTGTGCTCCGGCGTGCCACGGCAAAGCCAGCGCTTATCGATCGATCGGTTTGCGCTTCGACACCCACACTCCCCTGTGCGTCCGGCATCCCCTTGCCGCGTTTCAGACCTGATATTTCACTTTCGGAGTACCTCGATGTCGTTCACCCGCAAGACTGCAGCCATCACATGACCCGCCATCTCTTTCCCCTTGCCTCGGTGATGACTCTTTGCGCTGCGCTGCTCGCCGCCTGCGGCGGCAGCAGTGGCAGCAACGGTGCGAACGGTACCGACGGGTCGGCCGTGCTCGTCGCTGTCTCGACTGAGCCGACCGGCGCACAGTGCACGGCAGGTGGCCAACGCATAAGCTCCGGCCTCGACGGCAATGCGAACGGCGTGCTCGACGCCGCTGAAACCACCAACACGCAGTACGTCTGCCACGGCAGCACGGGTGCGGCGGGCGCGGTCGGCGCAGCCGGCATGACGGGCCTGGCCGGCGCGACGGGCGCCACCGGCGCTGCCGGAGCGGCAGCGCTCGCCACGCTCGTGCAGTTGACTGCCGAGCCGGTCGGCAGCCACTGCGCCACCGGTGGCACGAGGGTGAATGCGGGCCTGGACGCCAACACGAACGGCGCGCTCGACACATCCGAAATCAGCTCGACCGCCTACGTTTGCGGCGGCGTGGTGGGTGCCAACGGCACGAATGGTGCGAACGGCGCCGCCGGCAGCAACGGCCGCAACACGCTGATGAACGTCGTCGTCGAGAGCGCCGGCGTGAACTGCGCGACCGGTGGGAGCAAGATCAGCTCGGGGCTCGACGCCAACGGCAACAGCGTGCTCGACGCCCCCGAAGTCGCGGCCACCGCTTACGTGTGCCATGGATCGAACGGTGCCTCGGGCAGCAACGGCGTCAACAGCCTGGTGGCCACGGTGGCGGAAGCCGCTGGCGCCAACTGCACGGCAGGGGGCAGCAAGCTCAGCTCCGGTCTCGACATCAACGGCAACGGGACTCTCGAGCTCGCCGAGGTCACGTCGACAGCGTATGTGTGCAAGGGCGCAGCCGGTGCAGCAGGTGCGAACGGCGGAAACGGCACGAACGGCACGAACGGCTACACCACGTTGACGCACAGCGATGGCGAGCCCGCCGGGGTCCACTGCGCCGCCGGCGGCATCGTGTTGACCTCGGGCCTGGACCTGAGCCGTGAAGGCACGCTGGACCCGGGCGAGATCCAGTCGACCAGTTGTGTGTGCAACGGGCTGGCCGCGATCGGCTGGGTCGACGTGACCTCGCTCACCGTGCAGGCCGACCCGAACACCGGCTACGTGGCCGACAACGCTTCGCAGGTCACCGTGCAGTTGCCGAACTCTGCTGCGCTCGACGTCGGCGACATCGTTCGCGTGTCGGGTGCCGGCGCTGGCGGCTGGAAGATCGCGCAGGGCGCGAACCAGTCCATCGTGACCGCCAACCTCGACGTGACCACGGTGGCCAAGCTGTGGACCGATCACTCGTATTCCGACCGCTACCGGGGGGTGGCGTCGTCGGCCGACGGCAACCGCCTGGTGGTTGCACCGTTTTCTGGCGAACTCGCCAGATCGCCCGACGGCGGCACCACCTGGAATTTCACCGGCATGTTGCGCAACTGGACCGGGGTGGCCTCGTCGGCCGACGGGCGCCACCTTGTTGCGGTGGCCTTCAACGATTCAGTCTACGTTTCCGCCGACTTCGGCGCGACCTGGCAGGCGACCGGGAGCGGCCGCCCCTGGCAGGCCGTGGCGTCGTCGGCCGACGGCCGCGTGCTGGCGGCGGCGCCGGGCGGCGGCCAGATCGAGTTGTCGGAAGACTACGGCGTTACCTGGACGGCGCGCGGCAGCAACAAGGACTGGAGCACCATCGCCGTGTCGGCCGACGGCAGCCGCATGGTGGCTGCCTCGATCGCCGGAACGGTCGACGTCTCCAGCGACGGTGGCGTGAGCTGGTCGGCGCATGCGATGGTTGCCCGCTGGCGTTCGGTCGCGATGTCGGCCGACGGCCGCCGGCTCGCGGCCGTGGGGGAGTACGAGTCCATCTACACGTCAGACGACTTCGGCGTGAACTGGGGCGCCCGCGAGACCCCACGCTTCTGGACCGGCGTCACCTCGTCGGCCGACGGCAACCGACTCGTGGCCGTGGTGGGCTACGACCAGAACGCGGTGTTCACGCTGCCCGGGCACATCTACGCGTCAAGCGATCAGGGGCTGACCTGGGCCGAGCGCGGGGCCGACGACACCTGGATCGCCGTGACCTCGTCGGCCGATGGCAGCCGCCTCATGGCGGTCACGGACGCCGGCTCGACGGGCATTTCCACGTCCGTACCCTCGCGCATGACCTCCACCACGCCTGGCACCGGCGGAACCATCATCGGCCGGCAGTACCAGGCCATCGAACTGCAGTATGTCGGCAGCGATACGTTCATCGTGCTGGATGCTATCGGCGGGGGATTTGAAGCGAATTGATGGGGCAGGGTATGCGCCGAAGGTTGGCGGGCCTGCACCCGTGCCTTCCACGAAGATCTGACGCCCATCAGAACGTTGAGGGTCGAGCTCCCCGCCGGGGACGCTATCGGGCTTGGAGGTGAACTCGCGTTCTCGGCTACTTGCCGACAGCCGTCCGCGCCCTAGTATCCGCTTCAGCCTGATTGCGCACATTTGATTCCCCCGCTCGAGGGACGGCTCGCAAACAAACCAGACTCTCGTAGGGCAATCGGGCGGACAACGTCGCGACCCATTGCGACTGCCGTGCGCGGCAGACGCCCGTCAAAGCGAGTACGTGTGCATCTTCCCGGCCAGATGAGTCGAGGGCTCGTCGTTCCAGCCGGTCACGATCGACCTGACCTCGATCGTGGCGGGCAGCAAGCGGCGTAGCTGCTCGAGCTTGGCCGGCATCGCCGAATGCTCGTCCGAAAGCGCAGCGAGGATTGCGACATCGACTTCCAGGTCTTTCGCCGCACCAGCAAGGTCTGAAATGTCAGACGACGCGATTGACCCGGCGCGAGCCTTGGCCTCACCGATAACAAACTTTCCGTCGCTGACGCAAAGGATGTCCAGCTCCCGACTTGGCCGTTCATCTTGATCCTCTGGATACTTCCTGTAGATCGCGGCCTGAGGATAGAAGGCGAAGAACGATTTGGCTTCCTGACGGAGCGCCGCGAGAACGCAGGCAACAGTCAACGTGTCGTGCTCACGCAGACATGTAGCGAAAAACTCATTGAGTCGAAAGTCCATTGCGACATCAACGGGTAGGTGATGCTCTGTCGCGCAGACTTCGCATGGCATCGCATCCGCCAACGTTCGAATGCCGGCCCAGTTACGGTGCGAGCAATTCCGGCAGACCCACTCGTGTCCCCGGTAGAAGACCCGTCGATCGACCAGAAAGGCGAGCGATGACTTCAGTTCGTCCGGTGCGTCCGCGATGATCGATTCCGCCTGCTGTCTGAGCTGTTCGTCCAGGCTGATTGCCTCGTCGAGTTCCGCCAGCCAGAACTTCCACAACCTGTCATAGCGCGTGCGCAAGCGCGGTACCTTCAAGTTGCTGGCCAGCTGCACGACACGATCTGCCAAGCGGCCCCAGCCGTCAGCGCTGTCAACGTGGAGGATGTCGGTTCTACCGGCGAGTCTTCGCTTCAGACTCGTTATCACCTCGGCGCGCTGTTCATTTGCCGGCGCTCCCATTGCGTAGAACTGGCGACGCCAGAAGCGCGCGTTCATCACGTTCTCGAGGTCGCTCAGCGAGCCAAACATACCCAGCAGGCCAGCGAGATAGCGCCCTTTGTCGGACGGCTCAACGTATCTATAGGACTGCTGCTTGTCGCGTTCGAAGCGGACATCGCTATAGGCATGGTGTCCGACTTCAACAAGCAGCGCGTGAAAGAGAGTCTCATCGTCAGGCTGGTTGACTTCGATTGCGGATGCGTTTACGTCGACTGGCAAAGCCAGATCGCCATATCGGAGGATTCGTGTGCCATCGACCTTGACGAAGTGGCGTATCAACTGCCGTCGCTTCGGCAGCATCCAGGCCTGGCGCACATTGCTGTAGCGGCCGTGATCGTCGAACTTATCGATCCCCAAATCGACGTACCACGCTCCTTCAGACAGGATGGGATGTTGACCAGCGGTGTACTTGAGGTGGAGCGGAGCAGGAGCCTGAACGAACGTGGTCGGATTCGATGCAGCAGTCTCGGTTGTCGTCGGCGACGGCAGAAACGCGCGGTACGCGGGATGCATGTCAAGCGCATGCTCCGGACAGCAATCGTCAAGAGACGCAATCGCCGTGAACGTGACCGTCGATCGTGCGGCGGACCGGATGCGCCCGACAAACTCAGCGAGCGACGCCTCGTCCAACGAGTGCGAGCGCACAGCGATCCGAGGCGGACCCGAGTTGCCACCAAGCCAGTTCGCGCGCTGGAGGAAAGACGCCACCTTGGCCGTCTTGTCTGCATCGGTGGCCACAAGCGAAGGAACCCTTAGCGTTTTGATCGACTGCGTCGTGGCATCGTCAAACAGCAAGCCCGCATTCCAACAAGCTATGCGGTCTACCAGGCTGTCACCGACAACAAGACAGAAGGCCTGGCGCCAGGCATGCGTGGGGCGGAAGGGCTGGCAGTTCAGGTTCGACAGGTGCGACAAGGTCGATGTGCCGTTGCGCGGCAGGTTTTCCAGAACGACGTATGGATCTTGCACCTCATCGACGTTGGGAATTCTGAAGTGCCAGCGATTCTCCGGCGGGTTCTCCGGCGTCAGCATGAGAGGGCGAACGCCTATTTCCTCGTGGATCGGAAACCGCGCGAAGCTGCCTTGGAGTGTTCCGAAGTTGTCCTTGATCAGGCCGTCGTCTTGCCAAGTCGGGTAGCGGTCAAGGATGAACTCGATCGGCTGACGCCGGAGGCCGGACACGGTTTTGAAGAACGGAATCCAAGAGAGTGACGTCAGCGCGGGGACTTCGAGCCGTACGCGAGGATGGGTCTCCGCTTCCCCACGCTTACGCTCGCGCTGCTCTACCAAGGTGTCGCCGAGAAGCGGTCCAAGTTGGGTGGCGATTTCAACGTTCTGGTACGTCACCAGCACCACCACATCCGGATCAATTGCCCTCAACCACGAACAATAGCGAGCGGAGATCGACCCATTTAGGCTCGGGACAATCAACGACTGGCGGCCGCCGTGCCGGGCAAAGCACATTGCGATGATTTCATCCAGCCAAGCGTGTGCATCTTCGCCGTCCTCAAGCACGTAGGCGATGCGCATCGGCCGAGCCGCCGCTCTGATCTTAGGATCGGGCTTGGTCATAGTTGCGCGCCGATGTATGGCCACCTTCGTTGGACATGGGCCCTTCCGTTCGCGAGTCTTGGCCCGCGTGCGCGGAAGCACTCTGACGAGCAGCATTCTCGCCGACAACCGTGCTGCGCCCTCTTGCCACGACAAAGATGAGCATTCGTCGCTGTGTGCTGGGTTGGCCGCCGCTCAAATGACAGCTTCCGGCCGAGACTGGACGATCGGAAGCTTTCGCCGAACGACAGCACTCGCTGCGGTGTCGCCGCCCGGGTCGACCAGACGAAGGTCGGCGCAGGGTCGATAGGCCGAGTTCGAGCAAGACCCAAGTGCACCCTCAGCCTTCTCCGATCAGGGCGCCCCACGCGCAACGTGTCACAGATGGCGCATGCAGCGTGATCGCCGCGGCGGGCCCATCCGCCGCACCCCCCACGCCCCCAGCCCCCGAACTGCCCCCCCTTCACCCCGCTTATCCGCCTCAAGTTTTCCCCCCGCCCCGGAACAATGGCGCAGCACCCCGCGGTGCCCACTCGCCCCCCGTTTCCGGAGCCCCCGACCGTCATGAACCCGCTGATTCAGCAGATGCAATCCTGGCTCGGCCCGAACGCCAAGGCGATCCGGGCGCTGGCGGCGCCGCTGGTGGTCGTGATGATCCTGGCGATGATGGTGCTGCCGCTGCCGCCGTTTGCGCTCGACCTGCTGTTCACCTTCAACATCGCGATGGCGCTGATGGTGATGATGGTCGCGGCCTACATGACACGCCCGCTCGACTTCTCGGCCTTTCCGGCCGTGATCCTTCTCACGACCTTGCTGCGCCTGTCGCTGAACGTGGCTTCCACACGCGTCGTTCTGCTCGAAGGCCACACCGGCACCGGCGCGGCCGGCGCGGTGATCGAGGCCTTCGGCCACTTCCTGATCGGCGGCAACTTCGCGGTCGGTTTGATCGTGTTCGCGATCCTGGTCGTCATCAACTTCATCGTGGTCACGAAGGGCGCGGAGCGCATCGCCGAAGTCGGCGCCCGCTTCACGCTCGACGCGATGCCCGGCAAGCAGATGGCGATCGACGCCGACATGAACGCCGGCCTGATCGACGAGAAGGAAGCCAAGCGCCGCCGCGCCGAAGTGGGCGAAGAAGCCGAGTTCTTCGGCTCGATGGACGGTGCCAGCAAATACGTGCGCGGCGACGCGATGGCGGGCTTGCTGATCCTGTTCATCAACATCATCGGCGGCTTCGTCATCGGCGTGGCGCAGCACGATCTCTCGGCCTCGCAGGCCGCCAACAGCTACATCCTGCTCGCGGTCGGCGATGCGCTGGTGGCGCAGATCCCGGCGCTGCTGATCTCGGTGGCCGCGGCGATGGTCGTCTCGCGCGTCGGCAAAGACACCGACGTCGGCAGCCAGATCACCAAGCAGGTCTTCAACTCGCCACGGTCGCTGTCGATCACCGCCGGCGTGATGGGTGGGCTGGGCCTGATCCCCGGCATGCCGCACATCGTGTTCCTGCTGATCGCCGGTGGCCTGGGCTGGGGCGCCTGGTCGCTGAAGAAGCGCCAGACGCTCGAGAAGAACGCACCGCCGCCAGCACCGCCGATGGCCGAGCCGAACGCCGAAGCGAGCTGGGACGACCTGCTGCCGGTCGACACGCTCGGCCTCGAAGTGGGCTACCGCCTGATCGCGCTGGTCGACAAGGCGCGCCAGGGCGATCTGCTCGGCCGCATCAAGGGCGTGCGCAAGAAGTTCGCGCAAGACGTGGGTTTCCTGCCGCCGCCGGTGCACATCCGCGACAACCTCGAACTCAAGCCCAGCGCCTATCGCCTGACGCTGCGTGGCGCGGTGGTGGGCGAGGGCGAGGCCTTCCCCGGCATGTTGCTCGCCATCAACCCGGGCGGTGCCAGCACCCAGCTGATCGGCACCCGCACCACCGACCCGGCCTTCGGCCTGCCGGCGGTGTGGATCGAGGAGCGCCAGCGCGAGTCAGCCCAAATGGCCGGGTTTACGGTCGTTGATTGCTCGACTGTGGTGGCGACCCATCTTTCACACTTGATGCAACTGCACGCCGCCAAATTGCTCGGCCGCGTGGAGACCCAGCAGCTCGTCGAGCACGTGACGAAACTGGCCCCGAAACTGATCGAGGACGTGGTTCCCAAGATGGTCGTCATCGCCGCACTGCAAAAGGTTCTGCAGCTTCTTCTGGAAGAAGGCGTGCACATCCGCGACATGCGCTCCATCGTCGAGAGCCTGGCCGAACACGCCGCCACCGTGACCGACCCGGCCGAGCTGGCGCGCCGCATCCGCATCCACCTGGCGCCGAGCATCGTGCAGCAGATCTACGGCCCGACGAAAGAGCTCGACGTGATCGCGCTCGAGCCCGAACTCGAACGCCTCGTCACGCACGCATTGAATTCGCCGCACGGTGCCGCGCTCGACCCCGGCGTGGCCGACACGCTGGCGCGCAGCGCCGCCGATTCCGCCAAGCGCCAGGAAGACCTGGGCTTGCCGGCCTGCCTGCTGGTGCCCGACATGATCCGCGCGCCGATGGCGCGGCTGCTCAAGAGGGCCGCACCGCGTCTGCGTGTGCTCGGCCACAGTGAAATCCCAGAGACCCACTCGATCCGCATCGGGTCGATCATTGGAGCCAACGCATGAACGTCCGACGGTTTACAGCGCGCACCTCGCGTGACGCACTTGTTCTGGTTCGGCAAGCCCTCGGCGAGGACGCGGTCGTGCTCTCCACCAAACCCTGTGCCGATGGCATCGAGGTGCTCGCGATGGCGCCCGAAGGCATGCGCCAGGTCGAGCGCTATTCGCAGGCCGAGCCGGCTGCTGCCGCCCCGGCGCGTGGCAACGCCCGCCCCGATTTCGTGAACTCGGTGCAGGCCGTCGAAGACGACGTGGCCCAGCTCTCGATGAGCACGCTCTCGTTCCAGGACTATGTGCGCGAGCGCATGCTCAAGCGCCGCCACGCGGCGATGACGAACGAGCCGCGCGGTACGGCCCCGGCAGAAACCGAAGCCCTGTTCGAACGCACCAGCGTGCTCGAACAGCGCATGACCGAGCGTGCCCCGGTGGCCATGCCCGTGCCCGTGCTGGCGGCCCAGCCGCCGGTGGTGCAGCGCGAACCCGCGCCGGTGTTGCGTGACAACCCGCCGCAACGCAGCAGCGAGATCCACGTGCCCGACCTGGCCGCGCAAGCCGCGACCGAAAGCGCCGCCCGCCGCGATCAGCAAGACATGATGAACGAGCTGCGCCAGGTCAAGGGCCTGATCGAAGAACGTTTCGGCGCGCTCGCCTTCATCGAAAAACTGCAGCGCCAGCCGGGCCAGGCGCGGCTCACGCAGAAGCTGCTCGACTGCGGCTTTTCGCCGGCACTGATCCGCAAGCTCGGCGACAGCCTGCCGCAAGACGTGTCGGATGAGTCGGCCTGGGCCGCCAGCGTGCTGGAACGCAACCTCATCACCGCCGAACACGACGCGCCGCTCGAAGACCAGGGTGGTGTGTACGCCCTCGTCGGCGCCACTGGCGTCGGCAAGACCACCACCACGGCGAAGATCGCCGCGGCTTTCGCCACCAAGTACGGTGCCGCGAACCTCGGCCTGATCACGCTCGACGCCTACCGCATCGGCGCCCACGAGCAGCTGCGCGCCTACGGCCGCATTCTCGGCGTCCCGGTGCACACCGCCCACGACCGCGCCTCGCTCGAAGACCTGCTGGAACTGCTGGCAGGAAAGAAGATGGTGCTGATCGACACCGCCGGCATGGCTCAGCGCGACACCCGCACCCGCGAACTGCTCGACATGCTCTCGCACCGTTCGGTCCAAAAGCTGCTCGTGGTCAACGCCGCCTCGCAGGGCGAGACCATCGAAGACGTATTGATCGCCTACCGGGCCACGGCTTGCGCCGGTGTGGTGCTGTCGAAGATGGACGAAGCCGTCAAGCTCGGCCCGGCGCTCGACGCGCTGATCCGCCACAAGCTCAAAGTCGTCGGCGTGGCCAACGGCCAGCGGGTGCCCGAAGACTGGCACCGCCTGTCGGCCAACGCGCTCGTGCACCGCTCGATGCGCGGCGGTGGCAGCACCGCCTACAAGCTCGATGCGAGCGACGTGAGCCTGATCTTCACGGCCGCGCACGGCAATGCCGCCGCCCGCCACGCTTTGCACGCCTGAGCCTCCCGCCATGCAAGAACTGATGTCCCGACCGATGCCACTCGACCAGGCCGACGGCCTGCGCCGCCTGTTCGCCCACAAGCGGGTGTGCATGGTGCCAGTGGTCTCGAACCCGAACGTCGCTTTCGGCGGCGTGATGCTCGAGCGCCTGTGCACCGCCTTCGCTGAACACGGCAAACACACGCTGGTGGTCGACGCTTCAGAGCGTGCCAGCGAGCCTTTCGAGATGGCGGCGATCGACCTGTCGACCTGCATCGAACAACTCGCGCCGCAAGTGTCGTACCTGGCGGCCCGCGGTTTGCCGCTGCGCCACGTGAACGCGGCCGGCTCGACCGCTTCGTTCCTGCAGGCTGCCATGCAGGCCGCGCCCAACTGCGACGTGCTGCTGGTGCACGCCAGCGCTTCCGACCTGTGCCGCTTGTTCATGCGCAGCGGCGACGCGCCCAGTGTGCGCCCGCTGCTGCTCGCCGACGACCGCCCGGCCAGCGTGACGCATGCTTTCGCCGCGATGAAACTGCTGACGCAACGCGCCGGCCTGGTCGTGCACGACCTGCTGCTCGGTGCCGCCGCGCACTCGCCGCGCTCCGAGCGCATCGCGATGCAATTGGCCACCTGTGCCGACGACTTTCTCGGCGCGGTGTTGCGCGACTGGGTCCAGATCGACCCGGCCACCGACGCCCGCGAAGCGCCCACGCCCGAACTGCGCCGCCTGGTGCGCGAGCAGCTGAAGAGCGCGCTCGGCGAGACTGCGCTGGCCGAAGCCGCGCCGCCAGCCTCTGCACGAATTCTTGCCCGCCCGACCCACACCGCGCGGGCCCCCGGCCGCTCGAACCCTGCACCGGCCCGTGCAGCCCACTGAATCTTCCCGGAGCGCTTGCATGTACACCGCCAAAGGCCAACTCGACCTCAACTCGCAGCTCAAGCAGTACAGCTCGCTGGTGCGGCGCCTGGCCCACCAGATGATCGCCAAGCTGCCGGCCAACGTCGAGATCGACGACCTGATCCAGGTCGGCATGATCGGCCTGACCGACGCTTTGTCGCGCTTCGACGCGGCGCAGGGCGTGATGTTCGAGACCTTCGCGACACAGCGCATCCGCGGCGCCATGCTCGACGAGCTGCGTGGCAACGACTACCTCTCGCGTGGCACGCGCAAGCAGCAGCGCTCGATCGAATCGGCGGTGCACAAGCTGGAGCAGAAGCTCGGCCGCGCCCCGGTGGAAAGCGAGATCGCCCGCGAGATGGGGACCACGCTGGCCGAATACCAGGAGCTGCTCGGAAAGGTGCGTGGCACCCAGCTCGTGTACCTGGAAGACATGTCGGGCGACGAAGGCGACAACGACTTTCTCGACCGCCACGTGGCCGACGACGACGCCAACCCGTTGGCGCAGTTGCAGGACCACCGCATGCGTGAGGCGCTGGTCGAAGCCATCAAGGTGCTGCCCGAACGCGAGCAGTACGTGATGAGCATGTACTACGAACACGACATGAACCTGAAAGAGATCGCGGCGGTGCTCAAGGTCACCGAATCGCGGGTGTGCCAGCTGCACAGCCAGTCGATCGCGCGCTTGCGCGTGAAGCTGCGCGCCTACTGAGGAGCCGACCGTGGGGATGTTGTCTTCGATGTGGGCGCGCCGCGAACCCGCGCCGCCGCCGGTGGCGTGGGCCGATTCCGCGCCCGACCTGACGGTGCAGGACCTGCGCGCCGCGATCCAGAACTTCGGGCAGCAGGCTTCGACCATCGGCCGTGAATCGGCCGAAGCGCGCGGCCTGCTCGACGACACGACGCAAGCTTCGGCGCGCGGTGCGCTCGCCGTGGCAGCGCTGAGTTCGCAGGTGAAAGAGATCAACGGCGCGCAGAACAGCATCGGCACCGCGTCGACGGCCGGGCTCGGCGCGGTCGAGCGTGTGCGGGTGGCGGTCGAGAACGTCGGTCGCGAAGTCGGCGGCATCGTCGCCACGCTGCGCGACGTGGCGCAGGCGGCGCAGAGCATCACCCAGATCGCGTTGCAGACGCGGCTGGTCGCGTTCAACGCGTCGGTCGAAGCCAAACGGGCCGGCGATGCCGGGCGTGGTTTCGGCGTGGTCGCCGATGCGGTGAAAGACCTGGCCGGCAAGGTCGAGTCGTCGTCGATCGAGATCATGCGCACCGTGAGCCTGCTCGACAAGCGCATCGACGCGCTGGCGCGCGAGATCCGGGTCGACGCCGACGCGTCCAGGCGCGGCGAATTCCACCACGCACTCGGCGACGTGCAGGGCGCCGTGGCCAGCATCATCAGCGCGGCCGAACAAAGCCGCGCGATCTGCGGCGGGCTCGATGCGCAGATGGCCTCGATCGCCAGCGAGATGGGCCAGACCGGCCGCTCGCTGGGTGCGGCCATGAAACGCAGCGAGACCCTGCTCGACGTGTCTGAACACCTGATCGAACTCGTCGCGCAGTGCGACGTGGAAACCGAAGACACGCCCTACATCAACGCCGCGATGGACGCGGCCGGCCAGCTGAGCGAGTTGCTCGAAGAAGTGGTGCAACGTGGCAGCCTGTCGCTCGCCCACCTGTTCGACGAGGCCTACCAGCCGATCCCGGGCACGCAGCCGGCGCAGCACACGACCCGTTTTGTCGAGCTCGCCGACCGCCTGTTCCCGCCGGTGCAGGAACGCATGCTGGAGCTCAGCAACAAGGTCGTGTTCTGCATCGCGGTGGACCGCAACGGTTATGTCGCCACGCACAACAACAAATACAACCATCCGCAGCGTGGTGACCTCGCCTGGGACAGCGCCAACAGCCGCTACCGCCGCATCTTCAACGACCGCACCGGCCTCGCTTCGGCGCGCAACACCCGGCCTTTCCTGCTGCAGACCTACCGCCGTGACATGGGCGGTGGCAACTTCATGGTGATGAAAGAAGCGGCGGCGCCGATCACCGTGAACGGCCGCCACTGGGGTGGCGTGCGGCTCGCGTTCAAGTTCTGACCACCGGGCGACGTGCCGTGACCGCGCTCTGGCCCTTGCCGGCGCTGCTGACCTGGGCGCTCGGCTGGGCCGTGTTCGCCGGCTCGCGCGGGCTGGGTGCGCCGCTGGTGGTGGCGATCTTTCTGTCGGTGTGTCTCGGCGCAGCACTCAGCGTGATCGGCACCACACCCTGGCGGCGTGTCTTCGTGGCGCTTGGTTTCCCGCTGTCGCTGGCCGCCTCTGGTGTGGCCGGTGCCATGCCGGCCTGGGGCTGGCTGCTGCCGCTGGCCGCGCTGCTGCTGATGTACCCGGTCAACGCCTGGCGCGACGCGCCGCTGTTCCCCACACCGACCGGCGCCTTGCTCGGCCTGGCGCCGCTCGTGCCGCTGGCACCAAAAGCGCGCGTGCTCGATGCCGGCTGCGGCCTCGGCGCCGGCTTGCAGGAGCTGCAACGCGCTTACCCGCAGGCCGAGTTGCACGGCATGGAGTGGAGCTGGCCGCTGCGCTTCGTGTGTGCGTTGCGCTGCCGCTTTGCGCGTGTGCGGCGTGCCGACATCTGGGCGGCCGACTGGTCGGGCTTCGACCTGGTCTACCTCTTCCAACGCCCCGAAAGCCTGACGCGCGCCGTCGAAAAAGCGCGCCGTGAACTGCGCCCGGGCGCCTGGCTCGCGAGCCTGGAATTCGACGCGAAGGACGTGGCGCCGACGCGCGTGCTGGCCTGCGAAGACGGCCGTCGCGTCTGGCTCTATCAGATGCCTTTGGTCTAGGGCCGCGCCGGCGTGACCTCGATGAAGGCCACCACGTCGTCGCGCACCGGCGCGAGCCAGCGCAGCGGGCCGGCGAAGGCGCCCGCCAACGTCACGTGGTTGACGCGCTCGTAGAGTTTCAGCGTGACCGGGACCTTGGCCGCCTGCAACTTGTTGGCCAGCGCCACGGTGTTGCGCTGCGGGTCGACGAGCTTGTCGCTGATGGCGGCCCCGAGAAAACTGCGCGGCGCAGCGCCGCTCGCGTGCTGCAGCGGCTGCGTGCCCGGTGGGTAGTTCGGGTGGAAGAACACCGGCTGCGCGTCGACGTTGGTCATCGGCAGAAAGTCGTAGGGGCCGGCCAGGCCGATCCAGCCCGCGAGCTCGGCCGGCGTGTGGCCGGTGGGCGCGAGCCAGCGGGCGTCGAGCGCGAGCATGGCGGCGTTGTAGGCGCCAGCGCTGTGGCCCATCACGAACACACGTTTGGGGTTGCCACCGAGCCGCGCCGACTCCTTCAAACCGAAGGCCAGCGCGAGCGCGCTGTCGCGCAGGAAGTCGGGGTAACGCACCTCGGGGTAGAGCCGGTAATCGGCCACCAGCGTCATCACACCGCGCGCGGCCATCGCTTCGGCCACGAACTTGTAGTCGGCTCGCTCGCCGCTGTTCCACGACCCGCCGTAGAAGAACACCACGGTGGGCCAACCGCCGGCCGGTGCGGCGCTCGCGGGCTGGTAGAGGTCGAGCTTCTGCCGTGGCAGCGGGCCGTAGGCCACCCCTTCGGTGAAGCTGTGGGTGCCGCGCGAGGCCAGCGCGTTGAGCGTGGCGGTGGGTGAGCAGGCGGCCAGCGAGGCCAGCGCCAGCAGGGGCAGCACGAGCCAGAGCAACAGGAACTTGAGGGTGTGCAAAGGCTTCTCGCGGTGGTGGTTCATGGTGCTCTACGGTGCCCGAAGGAGTTCGGATGCAGCGCCGAGCTTATCCGCTGGGCCCGCTTCGCGCGGCCGTCGGGCAGCCGGGCGTGTTGTGGCGAACAGGGCTGAGAACGGCCTGCTTCTCGGGCTTTCGGCGCCCCGGGTGGCATGCGATCCTGCGGGCGCTCACGGGCTGGATGGCGTACCGGCGAGCCACTCTTCGATCGCCATCGGCACCATGGTCCGGCCCATGACACTGCAAAAAAATCCCCTGCTGCGCTGGGCCAACACGCTCAAGTTCAAGATCGTCGCGATCGCCGTCGTCACCGGTGTGGTGTCGGCCATGGGCACGACCCAGATCGTGCTGGGCAAGACCCAGGCCGAGATCGAGCGCCTGCTGCTGCGCAACGACGCCGACGACAGCGAGCGCACCGCTGCGCTGCTCGCCAACAAGCTCGACATGCTGCAGCTCGCGCTCGGCGCGGTGGCGCGCCAGGCAACGGCCGAAAAGTGGCACGACCACGAGACCATGACGCGCTACCTGGTCGACAAGCCCGCCACCGTGGCGCTGTTCGACAGCCTGTTCGCGGTCGATGTCGACGGCAACATGCTGGCGCGGGTGGAAAAGGAAAACACCAGCGCCGGCCGCGTCAACATCGCCGACCGCGAATACTTCCAGCGCGCGCTCAAGACCGACCAGCCGGTGATCTCGCGCGCGGTGCTCGGCAAGCTCAACAAGGTGCCGCTGGTGGTGATCGCGATTCCGGTGCTCGCTGCCGACGGCCGGGTCACCGGGGTGATCGGCGGGTCGTTGCAGTTGCGTTCGAGCAGCCTGTTTTCCAACCTCGGCGGCACGACCCGGGCGGAGTCGTCACGCACCCTCGTGATGGACCGCTCAGGCCTGTTGCTGGCGCATGGTGACGCCACCCGGGTGATGGCCAATGCGGCCGACGAGCCTGGCCTGGCCGAGGTGTTCGAGCGCTGGCACGGCTCGGGCAGCCCGATCGAGACCCAGGGCAGCGCGCAACTCTCGGGCGGGCACCTGGTGTCGCTGGCCGGCATTCCCACCTCCGACTGGGTGCTGGTGCGTCTCACGCCGCAGGCGGTGGCGCTCGAGCCGCTGACCGCGGCGCGCCACACGGCCTGGCAGGCGGCTGCCGGTGTCGGCCTCGTGGCGGCCTTGCTCGCCGGCGTGCTCGCCTGGGCCATGACGCGCCCGATCTCGCAGTTGCGCACACGCGCCGAGAAGCTGCTGCACGACGCGAGCCCTGCCAACGAAGCCTGGCCGCAGCACGAGGGCGAGGTCGGCGAGCTGGCGCTGGCGTTCCAGCACGTGATCGAACAACGCCAGCAGCGCCAGAGCGAGACCCAGGCGATGCTGCACCAGATCGAGGCCGTGCTCGACCACGCCGAGGTCGGCATTGCCTTCACGCGAAACGGTCATTTCGAGCTCGTCAGCCGCCAGTTCTGCCGCACCTTTCGCTGCGAAAAACAGCATGTGGTGGGTGAGGCCACCCGTTTGATCTATTCGTCCGACGAGGCCTACCAGGCGCTGTCGGAGCGGGCCCGCCCGGCCTTCATGGAACACGGCGCCTTCGACGGCGAGCTGGAGCTGATGCGCCGCTCGGGCCAGACCTTCTGGGCCCACATGCGCGGCCGTGCCGTGGTGGCGGGCGACCGCTCGCAGGGCACGATCTGGATCATCGAAGACGTGACCGAAGTGCGCGAGCAGCGCGAGCGCCTCGCCTGGACGTCGAGCCACGACTCGCTGACGGGTCTGGCCAACCGCGCCGCCTTCGAGGTGTTGCTCGAACGCGCGACGGCGCGTGCCGAAGAAGAACCGTTCTGCGCCTTGTTCATCGACCTCGACCGTTTCAAGCTCGTCAACGACACCGGCGGCCACGCGGCCGGCGATGCGCTGCTGCGCGACGTGGCGAGCGAACTGGCCGCGCAGGTGCGCAAGTCCGACACGGTGGCGCGGCTCGGGGGCGACGAGTTCGCGGTGCTGCTCGCCAACTGCCCGATCGCGCAGGCCGAGCTCATCGCCGAAAAATTGCGCAGTGCGGTCGTGGACTACCAGCTGCCGTGGGAAGGCCACGTGTTCGGCGTGGGCGCCAGCATCGGTCTCGTGCCGGTGGACGTGTCGTACGCGACGGCCGCCGACGTTCTGCGTGCCGCCGATGCCGCCTGTTATGCCGCCAAGCGGCAGGGGCGCAACTGCGTGGCGGTGCATGGCGCAGCGCCTGCCCCCGCGCCGGCGCCGGCGCCGGCGCCGGCCGAGCCGGCGATCACCTGGTCGATCTGAAAGCGGCTCAGCCGAGCCGCTGGCGGTGCCGCGCGATCTGCGCGCGCACCTGTGCCGGCGCGGTGCCGCCGAGCACGTTGCGCGCGTCGAGCGAACCGCGCAGCGTGAGGGCCGAGAACACGTCGGCGCCGATGCCGGGGTTGAACGACTGCAGCGTGGCCAACGGCAGCTCGCTCAGGTCCACGCCTTGCGACAAGGCCAGCTTGACGGCATGCGCCACCACCTCGTGCGCGTCGCGGAACGGCAAGCCCTTCTTCACGAGGTAGTCGGCCAGGTCGGTGGCGGTGGCGTAACCCTTCAGCGCCGCGCGCTCCATCGCTTCGGGCTTGACCGTGATGCCGGCCACCAGCTCGCAGAAGATGCGCAGCGTGTCCTTGAGCGTGTCCACCGTATCGAACAGCGGTTCCTTGTCTTCCTGGTTGTCCTTGTTGTAGGCCAGCGGCTGGCCCTTCATCAAGGTGATCAAACCCATCAGGTGGCCGACCACCCGCCCGGTCTTGCCACGCGCGAGTTCGGGCACGTCGGGGTTCTTCTTCTGCGGCATGATCGACGAGCCGGTGCAGAACCGGTCGGCCAGGTCGATGAAGCCGAAGTTCTGGCTCATCCACAGCACCAGCTCTTCACTCAGGCGCGAGAAGTGCACCATGCACAGCGCCGCAGCGGCGCTGAACTCGATCGCGAAGTCGCGGTCGCTGACGGCGTCGAGGCTGTTCTGGCAGACGCTGGCGTGTCCCTGTTCGTCGACCATGCCGAGCGTGCGCGCGACCCGTTCGCGGTCGAGCGGGTAGCTGGTGCCGGCCAGTGCCGCTGCGCCGAGCGGCAGGCGGTTGGTGCGACGGTACACGTCGTTGAAGCGCTCGGCGTCGCGTGAGAACATCTCCACATACGCCAGCAGGTGGTGACCGAAGCTCACCGGCTGAGCCACCTGCAGGTGCGTGAAGCCGGGCAGGATGACTTCGGCGTTCTTCTCGGCCACCTCGACGAGCGCGCGCTGCAGTTCGGTCAGAAGCCCGCCGATGGCGCTGATCTCGTCACGCAGCCACAGGCGCACGTCGGTCGCGACCTGGTCGTTGCGCGAGCGGCCGGTGTGCAGGCGTTTGCCGGCGTCGCCGACGATGCTTGTGAGGCGCGCTTCGATGTTCAGGTGCACGTCTTCCAGATCGAGCTTCCACTCGAACGCGCCGGCTTCGATCTCTTGGGTGATCTGCGCCAGGCCACGCTCGATGGCCGCGTGGTCGTCGGCCGAGATGATGTTCTGCGCTGCCAGCATCTCGGCGTGCGCCAGGCTGCCGCGGATGTCGGCACGCCACAGGCGCTGGTCGAAGCCGACGCTGGCGGTGTAGCGTTTCACCAGGTCGCTCATCGGCTCGGAGAACAGCGCAGACCAGGCTTGGGACTTCTTGTCGAGTTGGTTGGCAGACATGGCGTGTGATTTGCGGCACGGCCGGCTCTGTGCAGGCGTGCCGGAGTTGGGGACAATGCGCGACCGATGAACCCCGCTCGTGGCCCCGGGTCGCGAGCGTTGCCGATTCTATAGAGGCCGCTTCCGCGCCCCTTCGCAGCCGAATGCCGAACCCGCCCTCGCGAACCGACCCGTCAGACGCCCCCGGCAGCCGCGCCGCGCGCCTGGGTGCGCCACCGTCGCGCCCGGCCGAGGCGCGCTCGACCGGCTTCGGCACGACGGTGTTCGACGCCATCGGCCCGGCCGAACCGGCGCGTGCCGCGGCCCATTCGGTGTTCGACGTGTGCCATGCCGGCGTGGCGTTGCGCGCGGTGTTGTTCGTGCACGCCGTGGTCGCCGTCGGCGTGCTCTTCAACGCCGCCGCGAACCTGAGCGCCTGGCTCGCGCTCGTGGCCACCGCGTCGAGCGCGGCTTTGCCGGGGGTGCTGTTGTGGCTGCTCGTCGCGTGTGGGCTGAGCCGCCCGCTCGGCGCCTTGCCGCTGGCGGCGCAATGGGTGTTCGCGGTGCTGCTGGGGGCGGCCGGCGGGGTCGTCGGTTCGGCGCCCGCCTGGTTGCTTCTGGGCGGTGACACGCTCGGCACCACGCCTTGGCTGGCGCTCGCGTTGAGCGGCGCTGGCCTGGCGGCGGTGATGTTCCAGTGGCTGCGCATGCGCACCCAGGCCATGCTGCCGGCCGACACCACGGCGCGGCTGGCCGAGCTGCAGTCGCGCATCCGCCCGCACTTCCTGTTCAACACGCTCAACACCGCGCTGACGCTGGTGCGGCTCGACCCGGCGCGTGCCGAAGGCGTGCTCGAAGACCTGGCCGAATTGTTCCGCGTGGCCATCAGCGACAGCGGCGAGTCGGTCACGCTGGCCGAAGAAGTGGAGCTCGCCAAACGGTACCTCGCGATCGAGCAGATCCGCTTCGGCAGCCGCTTGCAGGTCACCTGGGAACTCGATGCCGAAGCCGGTGCGGCGCGCGTGCCGCCGCTGCTGCTGCAGCCGCTGGTCGAGAACGCGGTGCGCCACGGTGTGGAGCCGTCCGACGTGGGCGGCGTGATCCGCGTGCGCACGCGGGTCAAGCTCGGGCGCGCGCTCGTCTCCATCGTCAACAGCGTGCCCGAAACGGCCTCGCGCCCCGGCAACGGCATGGCGCTGCGCAACGTGCGCGAGCGGCTGCGGCTGATGCACGACGTGGCAGCGCAGTTCGAGACGCGGCGTGAAGGCGACGTGTTCCGGGTCCAGATCGTGGTGCCGCTGTGAACGCGCTGAGGGTGTTGATCGTCGACGACGAAGAACTGGCGCGGCTGCGCTTGCGCGGCCTCGTCAACGACTGCATCGAGCCGCAGGCCACGGTCGTGGGTGAAGCGGCGAACGCGGCGCAGGCGTTGGCCTGGCTCGTGACCCAGCACTGCGACGTGATGCTGCTCGACGTGCAGATGCCGGGGCGTGACGGCACCCAGCTCGCGGCCGAGTTGCGGCAGCAGGCCGAGGGCGGCGCGCTCACGCCGGCGGTGGTGTTCGTCACCGCGCACGCCGAGCACGCGCTGCGTGCTTTCGACCTCGACGCGGTCGACTACCTCACCAAGCCGGTCAAGCGCGACCGGCTGCACGCGGCCCTGCAGCGTGTGGCCTCGCGCCTGGCGCAGCGGCTGGCGTTGCCGCAGCCGGCGCGCGCGGGCGAAACGGGCGAGGTGCCCTGCATCGTCGTCAGCGACCGGGGCCGCGTGGTGCGCGTGCCGCTCGCCGACGTGCTGTATTTCAAGGCCGAGCTGAAGTACGTGACGCTGCGCACCGCCGAGCACACCTATGTGCTCGACGAACCCCTGTCCGACCTGGAAGAGCGGCTCGGCAACCGCTTTTTGCGTGTGCACCGCAACGCGCTGGTGGCGCGACGCGCGGTGCGTGCGCTGGAGCGGCGCGTGATCGCCAGCGAGGGCGACGAAGAAGGCGGCGAAGGCTGGGCCGTGTGCATGGCGCCGGTGGGCGAGTGGCTCGCGGTGTCGCGCCGCCAGGCCGCCGCGGTGCGCGAGGCGATCGTCGCGGCCGGGCAATGAATCGGGCGCGCGGCACTCCCGCAAACCTGTTCACGCCCCCCTAAATCGGTCTATGGACGGGCCCCGACCCGGGGCGTAGCCTGCGACGCGTGCGCTCCAGCCGAGCCGCGTTTTTTTCATCGTTCGCACGGAGACCACCATGGCCCAGCACGACCACTTCTGCACCGACCGCGTGTTGCCCGGCAACCAGATGCGCTTCCAGTCCACCGTGCGCCGCGGCGGCAGCACCCGCGCGATCATGCCGATCGGCAAACTCTGGATGAACGGCAGCACGCTGCGGGTTCGTTTCATCGGCGGCACGGCCGCGCAGCAGGCCAAGGCCAAAGAACAGGCGCAGTGGTGGACGGCGTTCGCGAACCTGAAGTTCGACTTCAACAATGCGCCCGACGCCGAGATCCGCATCTCGTTCGACCCGAACGACGGGGCCTGGTCTTACATCGGCACCGACAACCGCGGCATCCCGACGAACCAGGCCACGATGAACCTCGGCTTCATGGACGGTGGCACCGCCGGCCACGAGTTCGGCCACGCGATCGGCATGGCGCACGAGCACCAGAACCCGGCCGGTGGCATCGAGTGGAACGAAGCGACGGTGATCCAGAGCCTGTCGGGCCCGCCGAACAACTGGGACGAAGCGACGATCCGGCACAACGTGCTGAACAAGTACCGCGTCGACCAGATCCAGGGCACGAAGTTCGACCCCGACTCGATCATGCTGTATTTCTTCCCCGGCAACTGGGTGAAGAGCGGCGTGGGCACGCGCGCCAACGAGGAGCTCTCGGCCACCGACAAGGCCTACATCGCCAGCGCGCAGGCCTACCCGAAAACCGCGCCGACGGTGGTCGACGCGACCGAGCTGAAGGTCAACGCTTCACGCCGCACCGTCGCCTCGATCGGCAAGCCGGGCGAAGAAGACCTGTTCAAGTTCACGGTCACGACCGGCGGCAACCACATCATCGACACCAAGGGCCCGACCGACGTGGTGATGCGCCTGTTCGGCCCCAACAGCCCGACCAACGTGATCGCCGAAGACGACGACAGCGGTGAAGGCACCAACGCGCGCATTGCCGCGAGCCTGGTGCCGGGCTTGTATTACGCGCAGGTGCGGCACTACAACCGCGTGGGCGGCAAGGGCGACTACACGATCCGCGTGCGGCGGGTGTAGATCATCCGGTGTTGCGCAAACCCGCCGCCACGCCGTTGATCGAGATGTGGATGCCGCGCTGCACCTTGGCGTTGCCCGGGTCGCCTTCGACGCGGTGGCGGTAGCGCCGCATCAGCTCGACTTGCAGGTGGTTCAGCGGGTCGAGGTAGGGGAAGCGGTGCTCGATCGAGCGGGCGAGTGACGGGTTCGATGCGAGGCGCAGCTTCTCGCCGGTGATGAGTTCCAGCGCGTCGCTGGTGCGCTGCCACTCGGCGCGGATCAAACCGAAGATGCGCTTGCCGAGTTTCTTGTCTTCGACCAGCTCGACGTACCGCGCGGCGATGGCCAGATCGCTCTTGGCGATCACCATGTCCAGGTTCGACAGCAGCGTGCCGAAGAACGGCCACTGCTTGTGCATGCGCTGCAGCAGCGCCTGGCGCTCCTTGCGCTGTTTCGGCTCCTTGCCCAGGTAGGCTTCGATGGCTGAGCCGAAACCGCACCAGCCCGGCAGGCCCACACGGCACTGGCCCCAGCTGAAGCTCCAGGGAATCGCGCGCAGGTCTTCGATCGCACGCGTGGCCTTGCGCGAGGCCGGGCGCGAGCCGATGTTGAGCTCGGCGATCTCGCGGATCGGCGTGGCGCTGAAGAAGTACTCGGTGAAGCCCGGGGTCTCGTAGACGAGCTTGCGGTAGGCCGCGTAGCTCGCGTCGCTGATGGCCGCGGCGGCATCGAGAAAACTCTTCGGCGCGCTCTTGGTCGGGTGCAGCAGCGTGGCTTCTAGCGTGGCCGCGACGAGGGTTTCGAGGTTGCGCCGGCCGATCTCGGGGTGGGCGTATTTCGACGCGATCACCTCGCCCTGTTCGGTCAGGCGGATCTGCCCGTTCACCGTGCCCGGTGGCTGCGCCAGGATCGCCTGGTAACTCGGGCCGCCGCCGCGGCCGACCGTGCCGCCGCGGCCGTGGAACAGCCGCAGCGTGATGCCGTGTTCGCGGCGGAGTTCGCCGAACAGCGCGACCAGGTCGATCTCGGCGCGGTACAGCTCCCAGTTGCTGGTGAAGCTGCCGCCGTCCTTGTTGCTGTCGCTGTAGCCGAGCATGATGTCCTGCTCGGCGCCGCTGCGTTTCATCAAACCGGTGATGCCGGGCAGCGCGTAGAACGCGCGCATGATCGGCGCGGCGTTGCGCAGGTCGCCGATGGTCTCGAACAGGGGCGAGACGATCAGATCACTCACGGCACCGTCTTCCAGCGTGCCGCGCAGCAGGCCCACTTCCTTCAGCAGCAGCATCACTTCGAGCAGGTCGCTCACGTCTTCGGTGTGCGAGATGATGTAGTGGCGCAGCGACTCGCGGCCGTAACGCGCGAGCATCTCGACCGCGGCTTCGAAGATCGCGAGTTCGCCCACCGTGTGCTCGCTGTAGGCGGCGGCGCGCACGCGCAGCGGGCGGGCGTCGTTGAGCTGCTGGACCAGCAGCGTGCGGCGCGCGTCTTCGCTCAGCGCGCTGTAGTCGGCTTCGACCTTCGCCACGCGCAGCAGTTCGGCGACCACGGCTTCGTGTTTGTCGGAGCTCTGGCGCAGGTCGACGGTGGCGAGGTGGAAGCCGAACACCTGCACCGCGCGCATCAGCGGTTGCAGGCGCGGCGCGGTCAGTGCCTGGGCGTTGTGGGCGGCGAGCGACGCGTCGATGACCCGCAGGTCGTTCAGGAAATGCTCGGCCGACAGATAAGGGTTCTGCGGCGCCACCGCGTGGCGCAGCGCCTCGGTGCCGGTGAAGAGTTCCAGCGTGGCCGCCAGGCGGGCGTACATGCCGATCAGGGCGCGCCGGTAGGGTTCGTCTTCGCGGTGCACGCTGTGGTCGGGTGAACTCGCGGCGAGCTTCTGCATGTCGGCCGACACCGGTGCGAGCGTGGCCGAGATCGACAGTTCCGCGCCGAGCTCGTGCGCTTCGGTCAGGTAGAAGCGCAGCACGGTTTCGCTTTGCCGGGCGAGCGCCATGCGCAGCGTGTCGGCGGTGACGAAGGGGTTGCCGTCGCGGTCGCCGCCGATCCAGTTGCCCATGCGGAAGAACGATGCGATCTCGTGCCCGGGCAGGGCTTGTTCGATGTCGCGGTACAAACGCGGGATCTGGCGCAGGAAGGTCGAGCGGTAGTAGCTCAGCGCGTTTTCGATCTCGTCGGCCACTGTCAGCTTGGCGGTGCGCAGCATGCGCGTTTGCCACAGCTGCGTGACACGGGCGCGCATCAGCGCTTCGTTCTCGGTGCGCTCGCGCTCGGTGTGCAGCGTGTCGCGCTGTTCCACCAGTTCGGCGATCGCACGCTCGGCATCCAGAATGCTCTTGCGCTGCACTTCGGTCGGGTGCGCTGTGAGCACCGGCGAGATGTAGGCGCGGGAAAGCGTGCTGGCGATGTCGGCGGCGCGGATGTCGGCCTGCGCCAGCCGCTCCAGCGTCATCGTCAGCGAGCCTTCGTGCAGGTGGCCCTGGCGCTCGTGGTGGTCGCGCCGGCGCACGTGGTGGCGGTCTTCGGCGATGTTGGCCAGGTGCGAGAAGTAGCTGAAAGCGCGAATCACGCTGACGGTCTGCTCGCCCGAGAGGTTCTTCAGCAGCCGGTCGAGGGCGCGGCCGGCCTGCGCGTCGCTCTTCAGCCGGTAGGCGACCGACAGTTGCCGCACCCGCTCGACCAGTTCGAACGCGGTCTTGCCTTCCTGCTCGCGGATCACGTCACCGAGGATGCGGCCGAGCAGGCGGATGTCGTCGACCAGCGGCTTGTTCTTCTGGGCGGCGTCGCTGGTGGCGCTGCGGCGGGGTGCAAGGGCTTTGGCGCTGGCCATGGTTACCTCGATGGATGTAATTTGGTTACGGGCTGGCGAATCGTAGCAGCGTGCCGCTGCGGGTCGCCACCGGGCTCACGCAAGAGACGCGCCTGCTAGCATTGTTCGATGACCGCATCCACCCTCATCGCGACCCGCGAAAGCCGCCTGGCGCTCTGGCAAGCCGAGCATGTGCGCGACTTGCTGACGCAGCGTTTCGGCATGAGCGTGGCACTGCTCGGCATGACGACCCGTGGCGACCAGATCCTCGACCGCAGCCTCTCCAAGGTCGGCGGCAAGGGCCTGTTCGTCAAGGAGCTGGAGACGGCGCTCGAAGAAGGGCGTGCACACCTCGCGGTGCATTCGCTCAAGGACGTGCCGATGGACCTGCCCGAAGGTTTCGAGCTGGCGGCGGTGCTCGACCGCGAAGACCCGCGCGACGCGTTCGTCTCCAACCGCTTCGCTTCGATCGACGAACTGCCGCTGGGCGCGTGCGTTGGCACCTCGAGCCTGCGGCGGGTGGTGCAGCTCGCCGCGCTGCGGCCCGACCTGGACGTGCAGCCGCTGCGGGGCAACCTCGACACGCGGCTGCGCAAGCTCGACGAAGGTGGTTACGACGCGATCGTGCTCGCGGCGGCCGGCCTGATGCGGCTCGGGCTGGCCGAGCGCATCCGCGCACGCTTCGAGCCGGCGCAGATGTTGCCCTGCGCCGGGCAGGGCGCGCTCGGCATCGAGGTGCGCGCCGACGCCCATGCCTTGCGCGAACAACTGGCGCTGCTCACCCATCGGCCGACCTGGCTCGCGGTGCAGGCCGAGCGGGCCGTGTCGCGCGCGCTCGGCGGCAGCTGCAGCATGCCGCTGGCGGCGCACGCGGTGTGGAACGGCGGGGCGCTGGAGCTGCGGGTGGCGCTCGGTCACCCGGTGGCGCCGTTGTCGCCCTTGCTGCGGGTGACCGACAGCGCGAACGTGACGACCGACACCGAAGCCCGCGCGCTCGGCGAGCGCGCCGCCGACGTGCTGCGCACCGCCGGTGCCGCTGCCTACCTCGGCGCCGCTGCCGAACAGCGCGCCGCGCCCTGAGCGGGCCGGTGCCGCCGATGCTGCGGGTCATCGTCACGCGGCCGGCAGCACAGGCGGCCGATTGGGTGCGGCGGCTCGGTGCCGAGCACATCGACGCCGTCGCCCTGCCGCTGATCGGCGTGGCGCCGCCGCTCGATGCTGCGGCGGTTGCCAGCGCCTGGGCGACGCTGGCGACCCGGCGGCTGGTCGTCTTCGTCAGCCCGAACGCCGCGGAGCATTTTTTTGCACTTCGGCCGGCGGGAGTGCGCTGGCCCGCCGGTGTGCGGGCCGGCTCGCCCGGGCCGGGCACGACCCGCGCGCTGCTCGACCTGGGCGTGCCGGCGGCGCAGACGGTGGCGCCCGCGGCCGACGCAGAACAGTTCGACTCGGAGGCGCTGTGGCAGCAACTCGCCGCACAAGACTGGCAAGGCAAGGCCGTCTTGATCGTGCGTGGTGACGGTGGCCGCGACTGGCTCGCCGACACCTTGCGTGGCCGCGGTGCGCAGGTCGATCACGTGGCCGCTTACCGGCGCGAGGCGCCCGTGTTCGATGCGGCGCAGCGCGTCTTGCTGTCCGCCGCGTTGAGCGCGCCGGCATCGCACCTCTGGTACTTCAGCAGCTCCGAAGCGATCGACCACCTCGAGCGGCTCGCGGCTGCGTTCGACGCGCCGCGCTGGGCCGAAGCCCGCGCGCTGGCCACGCATCCCCGCATCGCGCACCGCGCGCGTCGGCTCGGCATTGCAAGCGTCACAGAGTGTCGACCGCCGCTGGAAGCGGTGGTCGCCTGCATACAATCGATGCGATCGTGAACGAGCTTCCCCCCGACCTGGTCGCCACCCCCGTGGCCGCCACCCCGACCCCGCCGCCGGCGGCCGCGGCAGAGCCTGCGCGTGCCGCGGCGCCGCTCGCGTCGCGCCTCGGCTGGGGCGCTGGTGCGGTGCTGGGTGCGCTCACGGTGGCCAGCGTGGTGCTGGCCTGGAAGGCCGACCAGCGTGTGCTCACGCTCGAACAGGAACTGGTGCGGCGCCAGCAGGACAGCACGGCCCTGTCCACCGAAGCCCGCATGCTCGCCAAGCAGGCCCAGGAAGGCATGGGCAGCACGGCCGCCAAACTCGCCCTGCTCGAAGCGCGCGTGGCCGAAGTGGCGGTGCAGCGCGGCCAGCTCGAAGAATTGATCCAGTCGCTGTCACGCTCGCGCGACGAGAACATCCTCGTCGACGTGGAAGCGGCGATCCGCGTCGCCTTGCAGCAGACCGCGATCACCGGCAGCGCCGAGCCGCTGGTGGCCACGCTCAAGCAGAGCGACGAGCGGCTGGCGCGCTACAACCAGCCGCGGCTCGAAGGCGTGCGCCGCGCGATCGTGCGCGACCTCGACCGCGTGAAGGCCGTCAGCGTGACCGACATCTCCTCGCTCGGCATCAAGCTCGACGAAGCGATCCGCATGGTCGACGACCTGCCGCTGGTGGCCGTGGTCGACACGCGCCGCGAGCCGGCCAAAAACGCCGCCCGGCCGGCTTCAGCCGCCAGCCGAGCCGCCAGTGCCGCCGGCGGGCGTGCGGCCAGCGCCGCGCCGGCCTGGTCGGCGCAGGTCGGCGAGTTCTGGAACTCGGTCAGCGAGCGCATCTGGGGCGAGGCCAAGTCGCTGGTGCGCGTGACCCAGACCGATCACCCCGACGCGATGCTGCTCGCACCCGAACAGTCGTACTTCCTGCGTGAAAACCTGAAGCTGCGTCTGCTCAACGCGCGGCTGGCCTTGCTGAGCCGCCAGTTCGGCACGGCACAAACCGACCTGCAAGGCGCGCAGGCCGCGCTCGACCGCTACTTCGACCGCGGCTCGAAACGCACGCTGCTGGCGATCGAACTCGTCAAGCAGGTGGCCGGCCAGGCGCGCAGCGTCGGCGTGCCGCGGCCCGACGACACGCTCGCCGCGCTGACGGCCGCTGCCGGGCGCTGACGACCACGATGCGCGCCACCATCTGGTTCGTGCTGCTCTTCGTTGTGGCGGTGGTGGCGGCGACCACGCTCGGCACCAACGACGGCCTGGTCGCGCTCTACTGGCGCGGCTGGCGCTTCGACATTTCGCTGAACCTGTTCCTGCTGCTGCTGTTCGGCACCTGCTTTCTGCTCGTCAGCGCGATCCAGGCCCTGAACACGCTGATCGGCCTGCCGCAGCGCGCGCGCGAGTGGCGCGTGGCGCGGCGCGACCGCAGCGCCCAGGCCGCGCTGCGCGACGCGCTGGCGCAGTATTTCGGTGGCCGCTACAGCCGCGCGCAGAAGGCCGCGCAGCGCGCGCTGACGATCCAGGCCGACACCCCCGAGCTGGCGCAGGACAACGAATTCACCGTGCTCGGCCACCTGCTCGCCGCCGGCAGTGCCCACCGCCTGCAAGACCGCACCAGCCGCGACGAAGAGCTGCGGCGCGCGCTGCACCTGTCGCGCCGCAGCCTGAGTGCACGTTCGGCCGAGGAAGGCGCGCGCCTGCTTGCCGCCGAATGGGCGCTCGACGACCGCGACGCGCCGCGCGCGATGGAACTGCTCGCCGAGTTGCCGGTGGGCGTGGCGCGGCGCACCCACGCCTTGCGCCTGAAGCTGCAAGCCACGCGCCTCGGCCGCCAGCCGCAAGATGCGCTGAAAACTGCGCGCCTGCTGGCCAAACACCAGGGATTCTCGAAAGTCGCCGCACAAGGCTTGCTGCGCTCGCTCGCCTTCGAGTCGCTGGCCACGGCCCACGACGCCGACCAGCTGCGCGGCATCTGGCTGCAGTTCGACGCCGTGGACCGGCGCGACCCCTTCGTCGCTGCGCGCGCGGCCGGGCGCGCGGCTGAGCTCGGGGCCGTTGACGAGGCGCGTGGCTGGCTGCGCCCTTTCTGGGAGCGTTTATCGGAACTGGCCGTCGACGAGCGCGCAGCCGTCGCGCAGGCGCTGGCAGGCGCGATGCAGGGCCTCGGGCCGGAGTGGTTGCCGCGCCTGGAGGCGGCGTCGCAGGCCTACCCGCGTGAAGGTGCGATCGCGCTGGCGCTGGGTTGCGCGCTGACCGAGCGCCAGCTCTGGGGCAAAGCCCGCGTGGCGCTGGAGCAGGCTGCCGCCGATTCCGGCTTGCCCGCCGCAGCACGGCGCAAGGCCTGGCTCGCGCTGGCCCGGCTCGCGCAACAGGAAGGCGACGCTGCACGGGTCGCTCGTTGTTTTGAAGCCGCCGCCCGTCTGCCCTGAGAAAATTCCACTGCTATAATCTGTGGCTGCGCGGCTGTAGCTCAGCTGGATAGAGTACTTGGCTACGAACCAAGGGGTCGTGGGTTCGATTCCTGCCAGCCGCACCAGAAAATCAAGAAATGGATCAACGGCCTGGAAACTTCGGTTTCCAGGCCGTTTTTTCTTGTCCGGCCCGCCTTGCGAGACGGGCGCCGGGAAGCCAGCAACGGGCCACGTCGGGTGTGAGAAACCGCTTGCGATGGGGCGCCGGTTGGCAGCCACGTTCAGTGGCGCTGCCCGCGGCTCGACGCGAGAGGGTGCAAGGAGCCAGCCTCTCTCGTCGATCAGACGCTTACTTGCCGTTCTCTGCGTAGGCGAGCCGCGCCGCGCGGTGCGCCTTGAGCCGGTCGGCCGCGCCCGGAAGCTTGCGCTTCACGTCGCGCTTGGCCCGATGAACGTTGTCGCGGAGAACGTGAAGTCTCGCCCGATTGCGCTGCGCTTGAATTGCCATTGTCGATTTCTCCGTTTGTGGAGGCGCAGGGTAACGCATGCGCGAACGGTGGTCGATGTGCTGCGCCTCCAGCGCGGCGTGCGCGCACCTGCCTGCCGCCCGCTCAGCGTGTGACGACACCCGCCGAGTTGATCACGTCGATTTCGACGAACAGACTGCCGGTGTGCGCCTCGGGCTTGTAGCTGACGTAATAGCCACCGAGGTCGAAGTCGTTCATCGTTTCGAGCGCGTTCACCAGCGACGCCGGTGTCGGGCGTGCCCCGGCCCGCTTCAGGCCTTCGACCAGCACCTTGGCTTCGATGAAGGCCTCGAGCCCGTAGAAGCTCGGCGTGCCGCGGCCGAGGGCCTTCAAGGCCTCGATGTACTCGGCCACCACCTTCACGCGCTGGCCGCTCGGGATGGGCACCACCTGGGTGATCGCCAGGCCCTGCGCCTTTTTGCCGAGCTGCTTCGTGACGGTCGACGTGTCGACCGGCGAGAAGGTGTAGAGCGCCCCGTGGAACGAGGTCTTCGTCAGCTCGGTCAGCACCGGCACCGCCGCCTGCGACAGCATCGTCAGGAAGATGGCCTGCGGCTCGCCGGCGAGCGCGAGGCGGGCGGCGGCGTCGGCTTCCTTGGCGGCAGGGTCGACCTTGAACACGTTGGCCGTCAAGCCCGCTTGCTGGAGTGCGGCCAGCAACGAGTCCTTCACGCTCTGGCCGAACGGGTTGTCGGAATGGATCACGCTGATCTTGGTGACGCCGACGGTCTTCACGTGCGCCACCAGCTTGCGGGCCTCGTCGGCATAGCTGGCACGCACCGGGAAGGCATAGCGGTTCAAGGGCGTGCGCAGCGCATCGGTGCCCGAGGTGAGGCCGACGGCGGGGATCTTCAGTTGCACCAGCACGGGCAGCGCAGCGGCCACGGTGGGCACGCCGAACAGGCCGAGGAAGGCGGTCGGGCTGCGTTCCGCCGCGATCTTCTTCAGGTTCTCGACCGTCTTCGGCGGCGCGTAGGCGTCGTCGAGCGTCACGAGCTCGATCGGCCGGCCGCCGACGCCGCCCGCGGCGTTGACCTTGTTGACATAGGCGTCGCCACCGTCACGCTTGGCCTCGCCGTAACTCTGCAGCGGGCCGCTCAGCGCGAGCGAGCGGCCGATCACGATCGAATCGGCGGCAAGCGCCGGCGTGCCGATCAGTGGCAGGCTGGTCGCCAGCCAGCCGAGCAAGACCAATAACGTTTTCTTCTTCATGTGAGCCTCCCCTTGTTGTTCTTGATGGACGTTCGAGCCGGGGCTGCCCGGCTCAGACCGCGCAGTACTTCTCCTGGATGGCGGTGTCGGCCAACAGCGCGGCGCCGGCGCCGCTGTGAACGACCTGGCCCTGATCGAGGATGTAGGCGCGGTCCGATATGCGCAACGCGCGCTCGACGTTCTGCTCGACCAGCAGGATCGTGGTGCCGGCTTCCTTCATGCGCGTGAAGAGCTGGAACATCTCGACCACGAGCAGCGGCATGATGCCTTCCGACGGTTCGTCGAGCAGGATCATCTTCGGCCGCGCCATCATGGCGCGCGCGATGGCGAGCATCTGCTGTTCGCCGCCCGACATCGAGGTGGCTTCCTGGTCGAGCCGCTCCTTCAGGCGCGGGAAGGTCTCGGCGATCTCGTCGATCATGCGCACGGCGTCGCGCCGGTTCGGGCTCGCGGTGATGCCGAGCTGCAGGTTCTCGCGCACCGTCAGGCCGGCGACGATCCGCCGCTCTTCCGGCACGTAGGCCAGGCCGGCGTGGAAACGTGCGTGCGCGGGTGCTGCCAGCATGTCGTGGCCGTCGAACTGCACGCGGCCGCCGCGCTTGGCGACGAGCCCCATCAGGCTGCGCAGCGTGGTCGTCTTGCCGGCGCCGTTGCGGCCCATCAGCGTGACGATCTCACCGGCACGCACCTCGAAACTCACGTCCTGCACGACGTGGCTGCGGTCGTACCACGCGTTCAGGCGTTCGACGATCAGCATGCTCAGCCCTCGCCCAGGTAGACACGCCGCACCTGGGCGTTGCTGCGGATCTCGTCGGGCGTGCCCTCGGCCAGGAACTCGCCGTGGTGCAGCACGATCAGCCGTTCGCACAGCCCCATCACCAGTTTCATCTTGTGCTCCACGAGGATCAATGTGCGCTCGGCCGCCAGTTCGGTGATCAGGCCCATCATCACCGTCGTTTCTTCGGGCGACATGCCGGCGGTGGGCTCGTCCATCAGCAGCAGCACCGGCTCGCTGGCCAGCGCCATCGCGATCTCGAGCGCGCGTTGCTGGCCGTGGGCCAGATCGGCCGCCGTCTTGTCGCGCCACTCGGCGAGGCCGACCCGTTCGAGCAGGCGGTCGGCCTGCTCGATCAGCGCCTTCATCTGCGCGCGCGGCCGCCACAGCTGGAAGCGTGCTTCGCGCATCTGCGCGGCCACGCGCACGTTCTCGTGCGCCGAGAGCTGCTTGAACACGTTGGTGATCTGGAAGCTCTTGGCGATGCCGATGCGCGCGTAGGCGTGCTGCGCCAGGCCCGTGATGTCTTGCCCCTGGAAGCGCACGCGGCCCGCGGTGGGCGGGAACGCGCCGCTCAACACGTTGAAGAAGGTGCTCTTGCCGGCGCCGTTGGGGCCGATGATGGCGGTGAGCTTGCCGGGCTGGAACGCGACGCTGACCTTGTTCAGCGCGACGAAGTTGCCGAACTTCATGCTGACGCCGTCGACTTCGATGATCGGTGCCATGACCGCGCTCACGCTGCCACCCTCGCCTTGTCGGCGTGGCGGCGCAGCCAGTGCAAGATCGAACCCCAGACCCCGCGCGGGAAGAACAACACGAACACCATGAAGATCACGCCGACCGCCGCCATCCAGTGCGTGGTGACGGTTGTGGTCACGTCTTCGAGGTAGAGGAACACGGCCGCACCGACGAAGGGCCCGAAGAAGGTGCCCATGCCGCCGAGCAGGCACATCATCACCGCCTGGCCCGACTGCAGGTAGTGCAGCGAGTCGATCGGCACGATCGACAGGTGCAGCGCGCGCAACGCGCCCGCCAGGCCACAGAGTGCGGCCGACAGCACGAACACCAGCAGCTTGGCACGCGCCACGTCGTAGCCGCACGCGGCGGTGCGCCTCTCGTTCTCGCGGATCGCCACGATCACCGCGCCGAAGGGCGAGGCCAGCACGCGCGAGACGAACCACAATGCGGCGGCCACGAAGGCGAGGATCACGTAGTACTTGGTCAGCGGGTCGACGAAGTCGAGCTTCAAGCCGAGCAGGTCGATCGTCTCGACGCGGACGCCGCGCAGGCCGTTCTCGCCGCCGGTCCAGCGCTCGGCCTTGTAGAACGCGTAGTAGACGATCTGGCCGAGCGCCAGCGTCACCATCGAGAAGTAGATGCCGCGCGTGCGGATCGCCAGGAAACCGATCACCAGGCCGATCGCCGCCGAAGCCACGACGCCGGCGACGATGGCGGCCCACCACGGCCAGCCGAAGCTGACGATCGCGATGCCGCACAGGTAGCTGCCGGTGCCGAGAAAGGCCGCGTGGCCGAACGACAGCATGCCGGTGTAGCCGAACAGCAGGTTGAAGCCGACCGCGTACAGGCCGAAGATCAGGATGTTGATCGCCAGCGCCTCGTAGGGCATCAGCCACGGGAACATCATCAGCACCACGATCACCGCCGCGACGCGGTGGCGCGTGATCGCGCTGGTCAGTCGGTTGATGTCCATCAGCTCATCAACCCCGCTTTGCCGAAGAAGCCCTGCGGCTTGATCAGCAGCACCACCGCCATCAGCACGAAGATCGACAGCTCGGCCAGGTCGGGCGCGAACAGCGAGGTCATGCTGAACACGATGCCGACCAGCAGGCCGGCGATCACCGCACCGGGCAGCGAGCCCATGCCGCCGACCACGGTCACGACGAAGGACTCGGCCAGCACCGAGATGCCCATCTCCGGGTTGACGGCGCGCGTGGGTGCGGCCAGCGCGCCCGACAGGCCGGCGATGGCGGTGCCGATGCCGAACACCAGCAGCCAGACACGCGCGATGTCGATGCCCAGCACACGCACGATCTCGGGGTCACGCGAGCCGGCGCGGATGATCAGGCCGTAGCGGGTCTTCTCGATGAAGAGCCACAGGCCGAGCACGACGACGGCGGTCGCGCCGATCAGGAACAGGCGGTAGAGCGGGAAGTACCCGAAACCGAGGTTCACCGCACCGCGCAACTCGGCCGGTGTGGAGGTGGCCACGCCTTCGATGCCGAAGGCCACGCGCATCGCTTCGATCATCACGTAAGACAGGCCGAAGGTCAGCAGCAGCGGGTAGTCGATGCCGCGGCCGTAGAGCGGGCGCACCAGGAAACGCTCGGCCACGAGGCCGATGGCGCCGACGGCCAGCGGTGTCAGCACCAGGCTGAACCAGAAGCTGCCGGTCAGGCCGAGGAAGTAGACGCCGAGAAAAGCACCGACCATGAAAAACGCGCCGTGCGCGAAGTTCACGACGGTCAGCATGCCGAAGATCAGCGACAGGCCGAGCGCCAGCAAGGCGTAGACCGCGCCGAGCGCGATGCCGGTCATCAATTGCAGCAACAGAAGGGATGGCGTGATATCGCCCATGCGGGTCCTCGGCAGAAGTTCGACGGCGCCGGCCCCGCAGCGGGGCCGGCCGGGCAGTCAGGTCGTGACCTTGTGGCCGAGTTCGTCGCAGCTGCGCAGGTTCGCTTCGTTGGCCGCCTCGATCGCCAGCACGTTGAACACGTCGTACTTGTCCTTCATCGCCTTGGATTTGGACTCGACGATCACGACCGACTGCACCGACTGGTGGTCGCACTTGCGGTAGAACTGCTCGCCCTTGTACCAGTTGTACTTGAGCTGGCGCAGCGCGATGCTGACCGGGATGGAGTCGGTCGACTTCGCGTTCAGCACCGCCTGCAAGACGCTGCGCACGCCGGCATAACCGAGCGCGCCGTAGTCGGAAGGCACGGCGCCGCCGTGGGCCTTGCGGAACTTGTCGTTGAAGGCCTTCGCCGCCGGGATCTTGTCTTCCATGCCCCAGTAGTACGAAGTGCCGCCGAGGATGCCTTCGAAGGCGTCGGCGCCGCCAGCCTGGCGCGAGGTGTACAGCAGCACCGGCGCGATCACCTTGGTCTTGGCCTTCAGGCCGAAGTCGGTCACCTGCTTGGCCGAGTTGACGAGGTCTCGGCCGAAGTTGCACAGCACCAGCACGTCGGGTTGCAAGGCCTGGATGCGCGGCAGGAAGGCCGAGTAGTCGGCCACCCCGAGCGGGTGCCGGATGTCGGCCAGCGTGGTCACGCCGAGTGGCGCGCCGGCACGCTGGAAACCGCGCACCATCTCGTGGCCGTAGGCGTAGTCGGCGGTCAGGTAGACGACCTTCTTGCCGAACTTCGGGAATGCGTAGCGCGCCACGGCGCCGGCCGTCAGGTGCGGGTTCAGCGCTTCGTGGAAGGTGTAGAGGCTCCAGTCCTTGGCCTCGTTGATCGCGTCGGACTGGCTGATCGAATTGAACAGCACCTTGCGGTCGCGGGCCACCGCGTTGATCGACAGCTGCGTGGCAGCCGACAACGAGCCGACGATGAAGCTCACCTTGTCTTTCTCGATCAGCTCGAGCGTGCGGGTGGCCGCTTCGCCCGGGTTGAGCTTGTCGTCGCGCACCAGCAGCTCGGCCTTGCGGCCGCCGTAGCCACCGGCGTCGTTGAAGTCCTTGATCGCGATCTCGGCAGCGCGCACCTGGTCTTGTGCTTCGGCCGAGAATGCGCCGGTCAGCGGCACCGGGAAGCCTATTCTGATGTTCGCGCCCTGGGCCCGGGCGATGTTGAACATGAAGGGCGAAGCGGCCGCGGCGGCGCTGGCACCGAGGATCTGGCGGCGGCGGGTGTCGATGTTTCGGTCGGTGGTCATCAAGGTCTCCGGTGGGTTGGAAAGAGGTCTCTTCGGGCCTCAGGAATCGGTGGCGACTGCGGTTTCGCGCAGCACCTGTTCGGCGTCGCGGCGCGTTGCGCTGCCGCCGGCATGGCCTTGTGCCTGCATGTAGGCACCTAGCCGGCGCGCTCGTTGCACGACGGCCTGGCCGGGCGCCAAGCGCGCTGCTTCGTACGCGGTCCATGCGGCCGGCGTGGCGCCGTGCGCGGCGAGCGCATCGGCCAGCGCCATCGCGTCTTCGGCGGCCTTGGTCACGCCCATGCCGACGTGCGGGCGCGCCACGAAGGCGGCGTCGCCCATCAGCGCGATGCGGCCGAAGGCCAGGCGTTCGGAGGCGAGGTCGTGGATCGGCTGCAGAAAGGGCTGGGCCGTCTTCTCGACGATCTCGGCGAACTGCGGCGCCAGCAGCGCGCGTGCGGCCTCGCGCATCGCGGCGACGTGGCGCCACGACACCTTGTGCGGCGCAATGCCGTTGGTGTGCAGCTCGCCGTCGGCGTCGGTCAGCAGCGCGGGCAGGGCGGTGTGTTCGTCGGCCGGGCGGTACCAGACGAAGTTGTAGCGGCGCTGGCCCGGCGCCGTGGCGTTGCCGGCACCGGCGACCGGGTAGCCGATGATCTGCTCGCCGGCCGGCAGGCCGAAGCCGAACTGCTCGAACAGCGTGCTGCGCGTGTGCCGCGACAGCCACGCTTCGTCGCAGACGCCGCGCCACGCGATGTAGCCGGCGTATCGCGGCTGCACCTCGGGCGCGAGCTGCGCGCGCACCGCCGAGCGGATGCCGTCGGAGGCGACCAGCAGGTCGGCGTCGAAGGCCTCGCCGCTGTCGCAGCGCACACGCACGCCGTGCTCATCGGTGTCCACGGCGGCGACGGTGCGGCCCATCGTCGCGCAGCCGTTCGGCAGCGCGTCGGAGAGCAGGGCATAGAGCCGGCTCCAGGACGTGAGCACCTGCGGCAGCGCACGGCGCGCGACCGCTTCGCCATGCACGTCGAGCGCGACCCGGCCGGTCACCGGCACGCCGAGCGCGCCCAGGCCGTGCAGCCCGTCGCCGCTGTCTGCGCCGATCGCCACGCCGGCGCGCCGCAGGCCGACGCCGAGCGCCTCGTGCGTGACGATGCCGGCGCCGCGGCCGTCGAGCGAATGCGCCGACTTTTCCAGCAGGCGCACGTCGTGGCCGGCGCGCACGAGCAGGTTGGCGGCGAGCAGGCCGCCCAACGATCCGCCGACGACGATCAGGCGCGCCATGCCCGCTTCAGGCCCCCGCGCCCGAGAGTTCCGCGGCGGGGTAGTTCAGCTCGATCACCACGCCGCTCGGGTCGTCGAGGAACAGCTGGTGCAGGCCGATCGCCGGCACCGTGCGCTCGCGGCAGGTGATGCCGTGCGCCTTCAGGTGCGCGCGCATGGCGGCCAGGCCGTCGGCGAAGAAGGCGATGTGATCGACCGCGCCGCTGCCGGTGAGCGAGGTCTCGTCGCGTTCGCCGAGGTACTGCTTCAGGCCGTTCGGGTCGTTGCGGTCGATGCCGATCAGGTGCACGACGGCGTTGGCCACGTTGTCGTGCGGGCCGCCGTACATCCATGCGCCGGGGAAGGGGAAGGGCGGGCGCGGGCCGTCCGTCAGGCCCAGGATCTCGGCGTAGAAATGCCGGCTGGCCTCGAGGTCGGTCGTGCGGATCGAGAAGTGGTTCAGCGTCAGGGCCATGGTCAGGGCTTCCTGCGTGCTGCGGCACGCGTCGGTTTCGCAGGGGCCGTGGGGGCGGCGGGGTAGAGCACGTCCTTCGCGGACAGCAAGTAGCCTTTCACGCGGTCGCGGATGTGGTCTTCGTCGTGCTCGGCGGCTTCGGCACCGTGCACCGACTGTTCGTAGACCCAGCGCCGCAGGCCGATGTAGAAGATGCCGCCGTGCAGGCCCATCAGCAGCTCGAGCTCACGTGCGCTCGGCTTGGCACGGCTCGTCACGCCGCAGTGGCGCCGCGTCTCGCGGATCAGGCGCGGGAACAGGCGCTCGCGCAGCAGCACGAAGAAGCGGTCCGGGATGTAGTGGTCGCTCAAGCCGCTGAACACCAGGATGCGGACGAAGTCGCGCCCCAGGATCGCCTTGGCGTAGTCGGTGTAGAACCGGTTGAACTTGGCCGTGGCGTCGAGCTTCGGGTCGTCGAGCAGCTCTTCCCATTCCGGCTTCCACAGGCCCTCGAACAGCTCGGTGTACACACGGTCGATCAGTGCCTGCTTGGTCGGGAAGTAGTGGTACAGCAGCGCGTGCGTGGTGCCGATGTTCTTCGCCAGGTCGCGCAGCTGGCCGTCGAGGCCGCGGTCCGAGAAGAAGCGGATCGCACCGGCCACGATCTGGCGCTCGCGCTCGGCCGTGGACAGGCGCGTGCGGGGTGTGGGTGATGCTGTGGCAGTGCGGATGCTCATGCTGTCGCGACTCGAAGCGAGGCCCTCGGGTAAGTCCGAAGCGTTTCTTATTTACCAACTGGTCAACGTTGCGTAGCATTGTTGATCGGTTGGTCAATAGCATCATCCGTGGAAACCCCCGAGCGCGAATCAAGCGAGAACGAACGATGGAACTGAACGGCGACATCCTCATCGGCGCGCCCCGCGAACGCGTCTGGCGGGCGCTGAACGACCCGCAGGTGCTGCTTGCCAGCATGCCCGGCGGTGAAGAGGTGCGGCAACTCTCGCCGACCGAAACCCATGTGCGCGTGCTGATCAAGATGGGCCCGGTGCGGGCGCGCTTCGTCGGCAAGATCCTGATGAGCGAGGTGCGCCCCGGCGAAGGCTGCACGCTGAACTTCGAGGGCTCCGGCGGCGCTGCCGGTTTCGCGAGCGGGCGCTCGACGGTCGCGCTCACCGACGAAGGCGCCGGAACGCGGCTGCGCTACACCGCGTCGGCGTCGGTTGGCGGCAAGTTGGGGCAGATCGGCGGCCGGATGATCGATGCTTCGGCGAAACAGACGGCTGACCAGTTCTTCGAAGCCTTCGGTGCGCAGCTCGGGGCAACACCTGCGGCCGTGGCATCGACACCGGCGTCGAGCGAGGCACCGGCCTTCGCGCCGCGCGTGGCGGTGGCGTCGGCCCACTCGGCGGCCAGCGCCTCCGGGCCGTCAGAAAGTGTTCGTGTGCTGTGGTTCGCGCTCGGTGCCGGCGCCACGGCCTTCGGCTTCTGGGTCGCCCGGGCCCTGGGCCACTGAGGAGCTGCGATGAAAGCACCGGCCTTCGACTACCAGAAGCCCCGCTCGCTCGACGCGATGTTCGCGCTGATGGCGGCACACGGCGACGAAGCTCGCCTGCTCGCCGGCGGCCAGACGCTGCTGGCGACGCTCAACATGCGTTTGTCGGAGCCGGCGCTGCTGATCGACATCACCGCCATCGAGGCGCTGAAGGGCATGGCGGTGCACGGTGACGTATTGCGCATCGGCGCCCTCGTCACGCACAGCGAGATCGAGGCCTCGCGGCTGGTCGCCGCGCATGCGCCGCTGCTGGCGCTGGCCGCGCCGCACATCGCGCATCGGGCGATCCGCAACCTCGGCACCTGGGGTGGCGCGATCGCCTATGCCGACCCGGCCGCCGAGTGGCCGGCCTGCCTGATGGCGCTCGACGGTGTCGTCGTCGCGCGCAGTGCGAGCGGCGAGCGGCGCATCCCGGCGCGCGAATTCTTCGTCGACCTGTACACCACGGCGCTGGCCGAGGGCGAGATCGTCGCCGCCTGCGAACTGCCGCTGCACCGGGCCGGCGACGTGGTCGGCTTCAATGAGTTGGCGCGGCGCCATGGCGACTACGCGATCGTGGGCCTCGCGATGAGCGCGCGCCGCACGCCCGAAGGCCTGCGCGGCCTGCGGCTGGCGTTCCTCGGCGTCGGCAGCACGCCGTGGCGCGCCGAAGCGGCCGAAGCGCTGTTCGCGGAACGGCCGCTGACGGCAGCCCAGATCGACGAAGCCGTGGCGGCCGTGCAGGCCACGATCGAGCCGCTCGCCGACCTGACCCACAGCGCCGCGATGAAGCGCCACCTGGCCGGTGTGCTGACGCGCCGGCTGCTCCAGCAGCAAGGACTCTGACCCATGGACGACACCCGTGCGATCCACCTGCATGTCAACGGTGAACACCGCCACTGCGATGTGGCGCCGCGCCAGCACCTCGTCGACTTCCTGCGTGAAGACCTCGGCCTGACCGGCTCGCACCTCGGCTGCGAACACGGCGTGTGCGGCGCCTGCACCGTGCGGCTCGACGGCCAGATCGTGCGCGGTTGCCTCGTGCTCGCGGTGCAGGCCGACGGCCGTTCTGTCGAAACGGTCGAAGGCCTGACCGACAGCGGCGCTGCCCGCGACCTGCAAGACGCGTTTGTTGCCCGCAATGCGCTGCAGTGCGGCTACTGCACCAGCGGCATGCTGATGGCGGCGGTCGAACTGCTCGAAACCCGGCCCGACGCCACACGCGAAGAAGTGCGCGTGTGGATCTCGGGCAACTACTGCCGTTGCACCGGCTACCAGGCGATCGTCGACGCGATCTGCGACGTGCTGGCCGCGCGCAGGTCGGCCGCCGCGGGAGTGTCGGTATGAACGCCCCCGAGCGCCTGCCCGCCGCACTGCCCGACGTGGCCGCCGACCAGCGCTACATCGGCGTGGCCGTGCCGCGGCCCGGCGCGCGCCGGCTCGTCGAAGGCCGCGGCAGCTATGTCGACGACATCAGGCTGCCGCGCATGGCGCATGTCGTCTACTGGCGTTCGCCGGTGGCGCACTGCCGCATCGTGCGCATCGACCGCGACTACGCGCGCCTGATGCCCGGCGTGCTCGGCGTGTTCGACGGCGCCGATGTCGCGCGCATCTGCGCGCCGTGGGTGGCCACACTCGGCCACCTCGCCGGCATGAAGTCGGCACCGCAGCACGCGCTCGCGCTGGAGCGTGCCTGCTGGCAGGGCGAGCCGGTCGTTGCGATCGTCGCCGAAACCCGCGTGCAGGCCGAAGACGCGCTGCAGTACCTGCAGGTCGAGTGGGAAGCGCTGCCGGCTGCCACGCACATGGAAACGGCGCTCGCCGCGGAGACGCCGGTGATCCACCCGGAGCTCGGCGACAACCTGTGCTTCACGCGTGCGCTCGACACCGGTGGCGTGGACGACGCTTTCGCGCGCGCCGACGTGGTGGCCGAGGCCACCTTCCACTTCGGCCGCCACACCGGCGTGACCCTCGAGCCGCGCTGCCAGATCGCCGACTGGAACCCGGGCGAACAGCGCCTGACCGTGTACCACTCGCAGCAGGCACCGCACATGATGCAGGACCTGTACGCGCGCCAGTTCGGCCTGGCGGAATCGGCCGTGCGCGTGATCTGCAAGGACGTGGGCGGTTCGTTCGGCATCAAGGTGCACGCCTACCCCGACGACTTCGCGACGGTCGCGGTGGCGATGCTGCTGAAGCGGCCGGTCAAGTTCGTCGCCGACCGGCTCGAATCGTTCACCAGCGACATCCACGCGCGCGAGCACCGCATCCATGGCCGCATCGCCGCCAGCAAGGCAGGCGACATCCTCGCGTTCGAGATCGACGACCTGACCGGCATCGGCCCCTACTCGATGTTCCCGCGCACCAGCGCGATCGAGGGCAACCAGGTCGTCAACCTGACCGGCGGGCCGTACAAGCACCAGCAGTACCGCGCGCAGCTGAAGGTCGTGTTCCTGAACAAGACCCCGACCTGCCAGTACCGCGGCGTCGGCCACCCGATCGCCTGCGCAGTCACCGAAGGGCTGGTCGATCTGGCCGCGGCGAAACTCGGTTTCGACCCGCTCGCGTTCCGCCAGCGCAACGTGATCCCCGACGACGCCTACCCGACGAGCGGCGCCTCGGGCATCAGGCTCGAAGGGCTATCGCACGAAGAATGCCTGCGCCGCATCGACACGCTGATCGACTACCCGGCGCTGCTGGCCGAGCAGGCGGTGCTGCGCGAGCAGGGCGTTCACCGCGGCATCGGCTTCGCGGCGCTGATCGAGCTGACGAATCCGGGCGCCGCGTTCTACGGTGTCGGTGGTGCGCGCATCGCGGCGCAGGACGGTGCCACGATCCGGTTGGAGCCGACCGGTGGCGTGACGGTGATGGTCAGCGTCGGCGAGCAGGGGCAGGGCAGCGAAGGCATCTTCGCGCAGATCGCCGCGGATGCGGTCGGCGTCGCGATGGACAAGGTCCGCGTCGTCACCGGCGACACCGACGTCACGCCGTATGGCGGCGGCACCTGGGCCTCGCGCGGCGCGGGCATCGGCGGCGAGGCGGTGCTGCAGGCGGGGCTGGCCTTGCAGCAGAACATCCTGCGCGTGGCGGCGGCGATCCTGCAGCGCGACATCGCCGAGCTGGCAGTGCGCCGCGACGCCGTGATCGACATGGCGACCGGCGCCTCGCTGATGCCGCTGGCCGAGCTCGGCCGCGTGGCCTACTTTCGCCCCGACACGCTGCCGCCCGGCTTCACGCCGGAGCTGATGGTCACGCGCCACTACGCGCAGCGCGACTACCCGTTCATCTTCACCAACGGCGTGCAGGCTTCTTATGTGGAAGTCGACACCGAAACCGGCTTCGTGAAGCTGCTCAAACACTGGGCCGTCGAAGACTGCGGACGGGTCGTGAACCCGATGCTCGTGGACGAGCAGATGCGCGGCGCGATCGTGCAGGGGATCGGCGGCGCGCTGTACGAGGAGTGCCTCTACGACGACCACGGGCAATTGCTCAACGGCAGCATGGCCGACTACCTGGTGCCGATGTCGGGAGAGATGCCCGACATCGTCGTCGCCCACGTGCAGACGCCGACGAAAAGCTCGCAGCTCGGTGCGAAAGGTGCGGGCGAGGCCGGCACGGCCGGCGCGCCGGCTGCGGTGATGAACGCGATCAACAACGCCTTGCGCCCGTTCGATGCTGCGGTGTTCTCGCAGCCGTTCACACCCGAGAAGATCCTGCGCGCGCTCGGCAAGGTGACGTAAGGCGCGGCCGAGGGGGTTGCATCCGGCCGGACCAGCCATCCCTCCGAGCCTGTCCTCGGGGGCTCGCGTGTGAAAATCTCCGCAACGCCTGGAAGCGTTGGCTTCCAGGCTTTTTCATCGTGCCGGGGGCTGCACAAACGAGCGACGGAGCGACGGATCATGAGCAAGGCTTTCACGCGCGAACCCGAAGGCGATGCCGATGACGACGAAGAACTCGCGCTGCCGGCCTTGCCGAGCGGCACGAAGAACTACCTCACGCCGCCCGGCTACGCGCGGCTGCGCGGCGAGCTGCTGAGCCTGCTCGACGACGAGCGCCCGAAGATCGTCGAGATCGTGTCGTGGGCGGCGAAGAACGGCGACCGCTCGGAGAACGGCGACTACCTCTACGGCAAGAAGCGCCTGCGCGAGATCGACCGCCGCATCCGCTTTCTGACCAAACGCCTGGACATCGCCGAGGTGGCCGACCCGTCGGTGCACCATGGCCACGACCAGGTTTTTTTCGGCGCCACCGTGACCTATGTGAACCAGCGCGACGAGATACGCACCGTCACGATCAAGGGCATCGACGAAACCGACAACCTGGCCGGCGAGATCAGCTGGGTCTCGCCGATCGCGCGTGCCTTGCTGAAGGCCCGGGTCGGCGACGAGGTTCAGCTGATGACACCCGGTGGCCTGGAGCAGATCGAGGTGGTCAGCGTGCAGTACCCGGCACCAGCACCCGGTGAATCTCGCGCGCCAGATCGGCCGAGGTGAAGGGTTTGCTCATGAAGCCGTTCATGCCGCTGGCTTCGATGCGCTTGCGTTCGTTTTCGAGCCGGTGCGCGGTGAGCGCAATCACCGGCAACTGAGGCCGCGCGTGGTGGCGCTCGAACTCGCGCAGTGCAGCGCACGCGGCGTGGCCGTCGAGGCCGGGCATCTGCAGGTCCATCAGTGCCACGTCGAACGCGGTGGACTGGGCCATCGCCAGGGCCTCGCCGCCGGTGGCCGCTCGCGCGACCATGGCGCCCATCGCTTCGAGGTGGGCCGTGGCCACGATCACGTTCACCTCGTTGTCTTCGGCCAGCAGCACGCGCAGGCCTGACAGGCTCTGTGCCGCGGTTTTTTTGGCCACAGGAAGTTCGGCCAGAGGCAGGGCACCGAGCGCGCGGTGCAGGGCGCGCGGTGTCACCGGTTTCATCAGCGTCAGCAGCGCCGTGCCTTCGCCCTGCAAGGCTGGTGGGGGTGTCTCGCGCGGGCCGAGCATCACGGCCACGGTGGTGTGGGCCGCGCTGCGGCGCAGGGTTTCGATTTGCCCGGGCGGGCTTTCGGCGAGCAAGGTGGCGCAGACGAACACGGTGCTGATGCGATGCTCGGGACGCTCGAGAATGGCCATCGCCTGGGCGAGCGTGCCGGCCGCGCTGACCTCGACTTGCCACAGCCCGAGCACGTGGGTGAACCAGTCGCGGGTGTATGGGTGCGCATCGATCCACAGCACCCGTCGGCCGGGCCATTCGTGGTACTCGCTTTTTTCGCGGCTGCCCGGGGCCCCGCCCAAGGGGTAGGTGAGTTCGAAGCTGAAGTTGCTGCCTTCGGCGACCCGGCTGCTGATCTGCAACTCTGAACCCATCAGCCGAAGCAGCGAGGCGCTGATCGTCAGCCCGAGACCGGTGCCGCCATGCTCGCGCGCAGTCGATGCGTCGGCCTGGCCGAAGGCCTGCAGCACGGTTTCGAGCTTGTCGGCGGCGATACCGGGCCCGCTGTCGGACACTTCGAAGCGCAGGACGACCGACTCGGCCGTGCCCAGTGTCGATGAGGGTGTGGTGGCTTCGACGTACAGCCGCACATGGCCCGACTGGGTGAACTTGAGGGCGTTGCCGAGCAGGTTCACCAGCACCTGTCGCAGGCGCAGCGGGTCACCCACCAGCGTGAGCGGCAGATTCGGGCACACCTGGTTGAACAGCTCCAGCCCCTTGTCGCCGGCCAGCAGGCCGAAGGGCGCGACGACCTCGTCGAGCAGGTCGTACACGGAAAACGCGGTGGCTTCGATCTTCATCTGGCCGGCTTCGAGCTTGGCCTGGTCGAGGATGTCGTCGATCACGTTCAGCAGGTGCGCCGACGACTGGCGCGACAGCGCCAGGAAGTGACGCTGCTGCGCATCGAGCGGGCCTTCGAGCAGCAGGTCGGTCAGGCCGATGATGCCGTTCAGCGGCGTGCGGATCTCGTGGCTCATGTTGGCCAGAAATCGGCCTTTGGCTTCGCTGGCGGCGTGCGCCTGCTCGGCGCTCGCCTGCAACGCCAGGTCTTGCTCGTGCTGGCGCCGGCGCTGGGCCTCCAGCATGTCGGCCACCTTGTTGAGCGAGCCGCGCAGGCTGTCGATCGCGACGATCTGCGAGTCGATTGCCGGCAGGCGCGCCTGCGTGCCGAGCGGCAACTGCTCGGCGTAGTGGCTCGCTTCTCGCAGGCTGCGCCGCGGCAGGCGCAGCACCCACCACAGGAACCCGAGCACCAGCACCAGCAACAGTGCAACGGCGCCGACCGCCTGCTGGAACAGGTAGAGATGCTCGTTGCGGGCGCTTTGCAGCGACACCAGCACCCGCAGCGTGCGCCCGCCCGGCAGCGTGGCTTCGACCACCGTGGCCGGGCGCACCAGCTCCCAGGCCGCGGGGGGAGGCTCGGGCTGGCCGTTCAGATCGAGGTAGGTTCCGTCGCCGGCGTTGACCAGCGCCCCGGCCAGGGCAGGGCTGACAGCTTCGCGCGCGCGCGAGGCTGTCAGCTGGCCACCCGTGAACAGCGCGGTGGAAAGATGCTTGTCTGAAAACGCCAGCGTGTCGGCGAGCAGCTTGCCCATGGCCGCGTCGTCCGGCTCGCGCTGCGTGGCGTCGGCGATGCCGTGCTGCGCCACGCTGCGAGCCGTGTCCACCAGCATGTGCGTGATCAGCTCGGCCTGCTGGCGCGCCACGATCCAGCGGTTGACCAGCATGATGCTGCAGGCCAGCGCCACCACCACCAGCGCGAGCGCCAGCACGGCATCGTGGCGGCGGGGGGTGGCGGCTTCGGCCGGCATTCGTGTGTGCAGCGGGCCGACCGCGGTTTACGGCTTGACGCGGGCCACGCGCAGCACGGCGGCCGAGCGTTTGAGCGTGCGCATCACGTCGGCCAGGTGCAGCCTGTCCCGCACGCTCAGCAGCAGTTGCAGCTCGGTGATCTCGGCGGCCGGGTCCTTGCCCATGTCGATGTGGGTGATGTCGGCCTCGGCCTCGCTCACCGCCTGGGCCACCTGTGCCAGCACGCCCTTGCCGTTGCGCACCAGCAGCGACACGGCGGTCTCGAACGAACGTGTCGGCTGCTCGGCCCAGTCCACGCCCATCCAGTGTTCGCTGTCGCGTTCGAACAGGCGCTTGCCGACACTGCACTCGACCGTGTGCACCATCAGGCCTTCGCCGCGCCCCAGGTAACCCACGATGCCGTCGCCGGGGATCGGGCGGCAGCAGGGCGCGAGCTGCACCGAAGCGCCTTCGCCGCCGTCGATCAGCACCAGGCCCTGGGCCGGTGCGTCGTCCACGTCGGCGGCGTAGCGGCCCATCGTCAGCGTCAGCGCGTCGGGTTTGCTGCCGTGTTCGCCCATCAGGCGCGCCAGGCGTTTGGCGACGATGGTGGCGATCTTGCGGCCCAGGCCGATGTCGGTGAACAGGTCGGTGGCCGCGCGGTTGCCGCTCCAGCGCACGAGCTGCTGCCAGAGCGCTGCGCCTTCGGGCGCCTCGGCGTCGGGCAGTTGCAGGCCTTCGGCGCGCAAGGCCTGGGCGAGCATCTTGCGGCCGAGGTCTTCCGACTCTTCCTGCTCCATGTTCTTCAGGTAGTGGCGGATCTTCGAGCGCGCGCGGCCGGTGCGCACGAAGTTCAGCCACGCCGGGTTCGGGCGCGCGCCGGGCGCGCTGCTGACCTCGACCACGTCGCCGCTGCGCAGTTCGGTGCGCAGCGCCACCGGTTCGCCGTTGACCTTGGCCGCCACGCAGTGGTCGCCCACGTCGGTGTGGATCGCGTAGGCGAAATCGACCGGCGTGGCGCCGCGCGGCAGCGCGAGGATCTTCGACTTGGGCGTGAACACGTAGACCGCGTCGGGGAACAGGTCGATCTTCACGTGTTCGAGGAACTCGCTCGCGTCGCGGGTTTCGTCCTGGATGTCGATCAGCGACTGCAGCCACATCGCGCCCAGGCGCTGCGCTTCCTGCACCTGCACCGGGCCGCGCGTGGTCTTGTAGAGCCAGTGCGCGGCGATGCCTTTTTCGGCCACGGCGTGCATCGGCTCGGTGCGGATCTGGAACTCGACCGCCGTGCCCAGCGGGCTCACGAGCGTGGTGTGCAGCGACTGGTAACCGTTGGCCTTCGGGATCGCGATGTAGTCCTTGAAACGGCCCGGCAGCGGCTTGAAGAGCTGGTGCAGCACACCCATGGCCACATAACACTCGGAAAGCGTGGCCACGACGATGCGAAAGCCGAAGATGTCGTTGACCTGCGCGAAGGTCAAGTGTTTTTCGCGCATCTTCTTGTAGATCGAGATCAGCGTTTTTTCACGGCCGAACACCTGCGCCGGCAGCTTGGCCTGCGCGAAGGCCTTTTCCACGTCGTGCTGGATGCGTTCGACGATGTCGCGCCGGTAGCCGCGCGCTTTCTGCACCGCCTTGAACAAGGCCGCGTGGCGCCATGGCCGCAAGTGCTGGAACGAGAGCTCCTGCAGCTCGCGGTAGGTCTGGTTCAGGCCGAGCCGGTGCGCGATCGGCGCGTAGATCTCGAGCGTCTCGTTCGCCACCCGCGTGCGCTTGGCCGGCGCCACCGCGTCCATCGTGCGCATGTTGTGCAGGCGGTCGGCGAGCTTGATCAGGATCACCCGCACGTCGCGCGCCATCGCCAGCAGCATCTTGCGGAACGATTCGGCCTGCGATTCTTCGCGTGTGGAGAACTGCAGCTTGTCGAGTTTGGTGAGGCCGTCGACGAGGTCGGCGGTCGGTGCGCCGAAGCGTTCGATCAGCTCGATCTTGGTGATGCCGCAGTCTTCCATCGCGTCGTGCATCAGCGCGGCCATGATGGCCTGTGCGTCGAGCTTCCATTCGGCGCACAGGCCGGCGACCGCGATCGGATGCGTGATGTAGGGCTCGCCGCTGGCGCGGAACTGGCCCAGGTGCGCTTCGTCGGCAAAACGGTAGGCCTCGCGCACCCGTTTGATGTCGGCAGCGTCGAGGTAGTCGAGTTTGTGGGTCAGCGCGGCGAACGAGGCGGCGGCAGCGTCGGAGACGGAAGGAACGGCCGCGCGTTTGCCCGCCGTGGGTGGCGGGTCACGCAAGGTGTTCGGAGATCGGGCGCCCATGTTCCGAATTTAACGTGGATTGGGCAGCGCGGTGATGCCCGGTCATCGTGCAGCGGCTCGGGGCGAGCCGCTCTGGATCAGATGCAGCGTGCGGAGAGCAGCCTCAGACCGGAACCTTGCGCAGCATCTCGATGCCGACTTCGCCGGCCGCGATTTCGCGCAACGCGGTCACGCCGGGCTTGTTCTTGGTCTCGATCTTCGGGGCGTGGCCCTGGCTCAGCATGCGAGCACGGTAGGTGGCTGCAAGCACCAGCTGGAACCGGTTCGGAATCTTGGTGAGGCAGTCTTCGACGGTGATGCGGGCCATGTGCGGTGCTCCGGGAGAGGTGAATGCGGGCTGATTCGTGGCGGAATCAGCTCAGGTCGAGAGCCGCAAAGACAGCAGGCTTGCTTCTTTGCAAGGCAGCGTATTTGAGTCGCTGCGAATGCACGATCGCTTTCAGGTCGAAAAGCGCCGTCTCGAACAGAGCGTTGATTATAACGAAGTCGAAGTGCCGGGCCTGCGAGACCTCGACGCGCGCGTTCTCCATGCGCCGTGCGATCACCTCGGGCCGGTCTTCGCCACGCCGGTGCAGGCGCTGCAGCAGCTCTTCCCAGCTCGGCGGCAGAATGAAGATCAAGACCGCGTTCGGGAACAGCTTCTTGATCTGCAGCGCGCCTTGCCAGTCGACTTCGAGCACCACATCCTGCCCGCCGGTGATGCGGTCTTCGATCGCCGCGCGCGAGGTGCCGTAGAGGTGGCCGTGGACCTCGGCCCATTCGAGAAAGTCGCCCCGCTCGATCATCGAACGAAACGTGGCGTCATCGGTGAAGTGGTACTCGCGGCCCTGCTGCTCCTGGCCGCGCGGCTCGCGCGTGGTGTGCGAGACCGCGACCACCAGGTGCGAATCGACCTGAAGCAACGCGCTGACCAGGCTCGACTTGCCCGCACCACTCGGGGCGGCGACGACGAAGAGGTTTCCGGGGTAGTCCATGGGCTTACTCCAGGTTCTGCACCTGTTCACGCATCTGTTCGATCGCGACCTTCATCTCGACAGAGATGTTGGTCAGCTCCAGCGCCGAGGCTTTCGAGCCCAGCGTGTTGGCTTCGCGCAGCAGCTCCTGGATCAGGAAATCCAGGCGCTTGCCGACTTCGCCACCGGCCTTCAGCAGGCGCGCAATCTCGTCGAGGTGCGAGCGCAGCCGGGCCAGTTCTTCGGCCACATCGATGCGGATCGAATAAGCCGCCGCTTCATTCAGTGCACGCTCCTGCGAGGCTTCGCGCGAGAGGGTTTGCGCCGCGCCGGCGCTCTCGAGCGCCTCTTGCCAGCGTTCGAGAAAGCGCTGTTGCTGTCGCTTCACGACCGCAGGCACCAAAGGTTCGGCCTGCGTCGCCAGCTCGCGAAGCCGATTCACACGCTCCATCAAGACAGCGACCAGGCGTTCGCCTTCGCGGGCACGCGCTTCGCGCAGGCCGGTGATGCAACGCTTGGCGGCTTCGATGGCCACCTCATCGAGTTTTTCGCTCGGCGCGCTGCCCTTGCACCACTGCAAGACCTCGTGCACCGACAGGCTCTGCGCCTTGGGCAACCAGCCTTGCACCATGCTCTCGAGGCGCGTCAGGCGGTTGAGCTGGTCGGGTTGCGGTTGCGGCCAGTGGGTCTCGGCTTCGCTGCGGGTGTTGAGCCGCAGCTCGATCTTGCCGCGCCGGAACGCCACGGTGAGCAGCTCGCGCAGTGCGGGTTCGAGCGCACGAAACTCGTCGGGCAGGCGAAAACCGAGGTCCAGAAAACGACCGTTGACGGAACGTAACTCGATGCTTACACCGTCGTGCGCCGAGGCCGCCGGCTGGGTTGCCAAATTGTCCGCAGACGCTGTTGTTTCATGGGTGGAAGCAGTGCCTGAACTGGCGCTTGCGAACCCGGTCATGCTGTAGACTGCCATGAGAAATTACCCACTGAAAACCGGATTATGTCAAAGCTCAAACCCGCTCCTTTGCCGTCCGGCACGGTGGTGGGTGGCTATCAGGTCATCAAGAAACTGGCAGCCGGCGGCTTTGGCGTGGTCTACCTGTGCGAAGACCCCGATCGCCACCTCGTCGCGCTGAAGGAATACCTGCCGTCGTCGCTCGCCGAGCGTTCGCCGGGTGAGCTCACGCCGCGCGTCAAGCCCGAAAAGCAGCCGCTGTACCGGCTCGGCCTGAAGAGCTTCTTCGAAGAAGGTCGCTCGCTCGCGCAGATCAGCCACCCGAGCGTGGTCTCGGTGCTGAACTTCTTCCGCGAGAACGAAACCGTCTACATGGTGATGAACTACCTGCAGGGCGACACGCTGCAGGACTTCATCGTCACCGCCCGCGACCTGAAGCGTGACAAGGTGTTCCGCGAAAGCACGATCCGTTCGCTGTTCGACGAGATCCTGCGCGGCTTGCGCATCGTGCACCAGCACAAGATGCTGCACCTCGACATCAAGCCTGCCAACATCTTCATCACGAACGAAAACAAGGCCGTGATGCTCGACTTCGGCGCCGCGCGCGAAGTGCTGAGCAAGGAAGGCAACTTCATCCGCCCGATGTACACCCCCGGTTTCGCCGCGCCCGAGATGTACCGCCGCGACGGCACGCTCGGCCCCTGGACCGACATCTACGCGATCGGCGCCTGCATCTACGCCTGCATGCAGGGTTATCCGCCGAACGACGCGCCGCAGCGCATCGAAAAAGACCGGCTCGCGCTGAGCCTGTCGCGCCTGCGCAATGTGTACTCCGACAACCTGATCGAAGTGACCGAATGGTGCATGTCGCTCGACCCGCTGTCCCGCCCGCAAAGTGTGTTCGCGCTGCAGAAAGAGCTGGCGCGCGAGACCGAGCGCCGCTATACCAAGCTCAGCTTCAGCGAACGCCTGAAGTTGCAGCTTGAAAACCTGACCACGGGCGCCAAGGCCTGAGCCGGCACACTCGCATGCGTTTTTCTGTCTACCAGGTCAGCCGCAAGGGCGGCCGCGAAAAAAACGAAGACCGCATGGGTTATTGCTACACGCGTGACGCGGGCTTGTTCGCGCTCGCCGACGGCATGGGCGGCCACCCGGAAGGCGAAGTCGCCTCGCAGCTCGCGCTGCAAACGCTCGCCGCGATGTTCCAGCGCGACTGCAAGCCGACCCTGGCCGACCCGCTGCGCTTCTTGAACGAAGCCATCATCGCCGGCCACCACCAGTTGCTGCGCTACGCCACGCAGAAGGCGCTGATCGACACGCCGCGCACGACCATCGTCGCCTGCCTGCTGCAGGGCAACGCGGCCTACTGGGCGCACTGCGGCGATTCGCGCCTGTACCTCGTGCGCGGCGAAAAGCTGATCGCGCGCACCCGAGACCACTCCTATTCCGAACTGCAGCAGACCATGAGCCAGGTCGTGCCGATGAACGACCGCTTCAACCGCAACGTGCTCTTCACCTGCCTCGGCAGCCCGGGCAAGCCGGTGGTCGACACGGTCGGGCCGCTGATGCTGCAAAGCGGCGACCGCCTGCTGCTGTGCTCCGACGGGTTGTGGGGCACGGTGAGCGATTCCGTCATCACCGAACAACTGGCCAACCACACACTCTCTGACGCCGTGCCCGAACTGGTCGAGCAGGCCTTGCGCAACGGCGGCGCCAAGAGCGACAACGTGTCGATCCTGGCGATGGAGTGGGAATCGGCCGAAGACAACGACAGCACCAGCGGCATCTCGACCCAGTCGCTCGGTGAAGAGGTGTTCGCCTCGACCATCCAGGCCAGCGTGCTCGGCCAGGAAGTGCCCGACGAACTCGACGACGCCGAGATCGAACGCTCGATCCGCGAAATCAACGAAGCGATCCGGCGCTCGTCGCAGCAGAAGAAGAACTGAGCGTTCGCGTCTTCGTTGCAGTGGTGGGCGGACGAACTTTTTACCGCCAAGGCGCCAAGATCGCAAAGGGCGCCAAGGAACAGCAATTCATTCTTGCCTTTCCTTGGCGCCCTTTGCGTCCTTTGCGTCCTTTGCGCCTTGGCGGTGAAATCTTCATGATGCAGCGCAGGCGTGGACAATACGCGCCATGACCTACCAACGCTCCGATTCCCGCCGTGCCGACGCCCTGCGTCCGGTCACCATCACCCGCCACTACACACGCCACGCCGAAGGTTCGGTGCTGGTCGAGTTCGGCCACACCAAGGTGCTGTGCACCGCCTCGGTCGAAGAAAAGGTACCGCCGCACAAACGCGGCAGCGGCGAAGGCTGGGTCACGGCCGAATACGGCATGCTGCCGCGCGCCACCCACACCCGCAGCGACCGTGAAGCGGCGCGTGGCAAGCAGAGCGGCCGCACCCAGGAGATCCAGCGCCTGATCGGCCGTTCGCTGCGCTGCGTGTTCGACCTTCGGCTGCTGGGCGAACGCACGATCTCGCTCGATTGCGACGTGATCCAGGCCGACGGCGGCACCCGCACCGCGGCGATCACCGGCGCCTTCGTCGCGGCGCACGACGCGGTGAGCTGGCTGCAGGCGCAGGGCAAGCTGACCGCGTCACCGATCCGCCAGTTCGTGGCCGCCATCTCGGTCGGCATCGTCGAAGGCACGCCGCTGCTCGACCTGGAGTACACCGAAGACTCGTCCTGCGACACCGACATGAACGTCGTGATGACCGCTGCCGGCGGCTTCGTCGAGCTGCAGGGCACGGCCGAAGGCGCGGCGTTTTCGCGCAGCGAGATGGACGCGTTGCTCGGCCTGGCCGACAAGGGCATCCGCGAACTGATTGCCGCGCAGCGCCAGGCGCTGGAACTCTGACCGTGCGGCTCGTTCTGGCCTCGAACAACCGGAAGAAGCTGGCCGAGCTGCAAGCGCTGCTCGCGCCCGCGGGCGTGACGCTCGTGACGCTCGTGACGCAACAATCGCTCGGCATCACCGAGGCCGAAGAGCCCTTCGCGACCTTCATCGAAAACGCGCTGACGAAGGCGCGCCATGCGGCTTTGCACGCGAACGGCCCCGCGATTGCGGACGATTCCGGCCTGTGCGTCGACGCGCTCGGCGGCGCGCCGGGCGTGGTCTCGGCGCATTTCGCCGCGGTCGAGTTGCCGTCTGCCGACCGCGAAACACAGCGGCGCTTTCAGGATGCCGCCAACAACCGACTGCTCGTCGAACGACTGAAAGGCGACACGAATCGCTGCGCACGCTTCATCAGCACGTTGATCGCCGTGCGCTCGGCCGACGACCCCGAACCGCTGGTCGCTGTCGGCCGCTGGCACGGCGAAATCCTGCACGAAGCGGCTGGCGCCGGTGGTTTCGGCTACGACCCGCTGATGTTCATTCCCGCGCTCGGCCAAACGGTGGCCGAGCTCGGCCCCGAGCTGAAGAACGCGCACAGCCACCGCGCTCTCGCGGCGAGTCAGATGCTGGCCCTGATGCGCGACGCGTGGAACCTTGGCTGACATTCCGATCCATGTCGAAACGCCTGCCGCCTCCACCGAGCCGGTGAGCGAGCGGCTGGCGCGCTACATGCGCCCGGGCACTTTGTCGCTCGCCGCGCTGCCGCCTTTGTCGCTGTACGTGCACCTGCCCTGGTGCCTGAAGAAGTGCCCGTACTGCGACTTCAACTCGCACGAGCTGCGCGGCGAGTTGAACGAGCAGCGTTACCTCGAAGCCCTGCGCCATGACCTCGAAGCCGCGTTGCCCTTCATCTGGGGCCGGCGGGTGCACACGATCTTCATCGGCGGCGGCACGCCGAGCCTGTTCGCGCCCGAGGCCATTGATCAGTTGATCGGTGACATTCGCGCCCGGCTGCCGCTTGAACCCGGCTGTGAGATCACGCTCGAGGCCAACCCCGGCACCTTCGAGCGCGACCGCTTTCGCGGCTACCGCGGCGCCGGCGTCACGCGTTTGTCGATCGGCGTGCAGAGCTTCAACGACGCCCGGCTCGCCGCACTCGGGCGGGTGCACGATGCGGCGCAGGCCATCGCCGCCGTCGAAGAAGCGCAGCAGGCCTTCGACACCTTCAACCTCGACCTGATGTACGCGCTGCCCGGCCAGACGCTGGCCGAGTTCGACGCCGACCTGGCGCAGGCCCTGGCCTTCGAGCCACCGCACCTGTCGGTCTATCACCTGACGGTCGAAGCGAACACGATGTTCGCGAAGCACCCGCCGGCGCTGCCCGACGACGACACGGCCTTCGAGATGCTCGACCGCATCACCGCGCGCACCGCCGAACGTGGTCTCGAACGGTACGAAGTGTCGGCCTTCGCGCGCCCGGGCCACCGCTGCGCGCACAACCTGAACTACTGGGAGTTCGGCGACTACCTCGGCATCGGCGCCGGTGCGCACAGCAAGCTCTCTTTCCCGCACCGCGTCGTGCGGCAGACGCGCTTTCGTGACCCGGCGACCTACATCCGCCAGGCGCTCGCCGGCCAGTGTGTTTCGAGCGACGAGGAAGTCCCGCGCGCAGAACTGCCGTTCGAGTTCATGCTCAACGCCACGCGCCTGAAGGAAGGCTTCGAGCTCGAACGTTTCAGCGAACGAACCGGCCTGCCGCGCAGCGCGCTGCAAGCCGCTCTGGCCCGGGCCGAAACAAGAGGCCTGATCGCGCGCGACTTCGTGCGCGCCTGGCCCACCGAACGGGGTTTCGACTTCCTCAACGACTTGCAGGCGCTGTTCCTGCCGTAGCGCATCGACACGATTTGCAGCGTCTTTCACCGGCTGTTCTCACCCTGCCGCCGCGGGGCCCGCTGCTAGACTCCGCCGCACGCAGGCGCACGCCCTGCATGAAACTCCCCGTTGCGTGCCAGGACTGAACCCATCGCCTCCGACCATTCCACGCTGAAGCTGGCAGACGCACTGCAGTTGCTGCAGCGCTCCGGGCACCCCTTGCCGGACCGGGCACAAGTCGGCGACGTGGTCTGGCTGCAGGCGCTGATCGACGCGCTGTGCGAGCTCTCGAGCCGCGACCCGCTCACCGGCCTGTCGAATCGGCGCCAGTTCGAACTGGCGCTGGCCAGCGAGATCGACCGTGTGGCGCGCGCCGGCGAACCGGCGCTGGTCTTGATGATCGACATCGACCACTTCAAGAAGGTCAACGACACCCACGGCCACCCGGCCGGCGACCTGGTGCTCAAGGCCGTGGGCCAGGCGCTGCAGGAATGCATCCGGCCGATGGACACGGTGGCCCGCTTCGGCGGCGAAGAGTTCGCGATGATCCTGCCCAACTGCCCGCCCTCGTTCGGCCAGACCGTGGCGGAGCGCGTGCGTTTGAAGGTGGCGGCACGCAAGACCGACATCGCTCCCGGCCAGCACGTCAGCGTGACGGTGAGCATCGGCGGGGCCTTCGCGCCGCAGTGGGTGCGCTCGTCGGCGCCGCTGTGGGTCGAGCGCGCCGACCAGCAGCTCTACCGTGCCAAGGCCGAAGGCCGCGACCGCGCCTGCCTCGAACAACCGACCGTGTCCAATGTGAGTGCCGAAGAAAAGGGCTTGCTCTTCGGCACCTCGAAGTTTCAGGATCTCGAATGAGCCTCTCCGTGCTTCCGACCGACCCGGCCGCGGCCGACCCCGTGCCGAGCGCGCCGCGCCGGGCCCGCATCATGGCGGTCACCAGTGGCAAGGGCGGTGTCGGCAAGACCTTCCTGTCGGCCAACCTCGCGGCGGCGCTGGCGCGGCGCGGCAAGCGTGTGCTCGTGCTCGACGCCGACCTCGGTCTGGCCAACCTCGACGTGGTGCTGAACCTGTTCCCCAAGGTCACGCTGCACGACGTGTTCACCGGCAAGAACACGCTCGAAGAAGCGATCCTGCATGCGCCGGGTGGCTTTTCGGTGCTGCTCGCCGGCTCGGGCCTGGTCGAGTACTCGCGCCTCACGCCCGAGATTCGCGACCAACTGCTGCAGATCATCGACACCGTGGCACCGCGCTTCGACCACATCGTGCTCGACACCGGTGCCGGCATTTCCGACGTGGTGCTCTACGCGGTCTCGCTCGCCGATGAAGTGCTCGTGGTCGCGACACCCGAACCGACCTCGATGACCGATGCCTACGCCCTGATCAAGGTGCTGGCCACGCAGCAGGAGCGCCAGGAGATCCGCCTCGTCGTGAACCAGGTCGGCCGGGTCGGCGAGGGCCGTGTCATCCGCGGCCAGTTGCAACTCGTGGTCGACCGTTTCGTGACGCCGCTGCTGCCCCCCGGAACGCTCGCGCCGCGCCTCGATCTGGTCGGCGAAGTGCCGCTCGACCCTGCTGTGCGCGAAGCCGTGAAACGGCGCCAGTTGTTGCTCGAACTGATGCCCGGTTGCGGCGCCTCGCAAGGCGTCGAAGCGATCGCGGCTCGGCTCGACGCGTGAGCCGGCAGCGATGATTTCCGAGCCGCAGAAAGGCCCGCCCGTGCTGCCCTACGACCGCGTCGGCGGCGAAGCCGAAGTGCGGGCTTTGGTCGATCGTTTCTACGACCTGATGGAGCTCGACCCGGCCTACCGCGAGATCCGCGTGCTGCACCCCGAATCGCTTGACGGCTCGCGCGACAAGTTCTTCTGGTTCCTGTGCGGCTGGCTCGGCGGCCCACAGCACTACACCGACCGTTTCGGCCACCCGATGCTGCGGGCGCGCCACATGCCCTACAGCATCGGCATCCTCGAACGAGACCAGTGGTTGTCGTGCATGCGCACGGCGATGCAGGACGTGAAACTCGATCCCGCGTTTGCCGAACAGCTCGAAGCTTCGTTCTTCAAGACCGCCGACTGGATGCGCAACCGCGGCGTGTGAGCCGCGGCCACACTGCGCTCAGCCGGGTTTGGCCTTCGCGTGCGATCCCGGCGTCGGCCGCAACAACACCATCAACGCGCCGTTGCCACCGTCCGAAGCACGCGCCTGCGCAAACGCGACGACTTCGCTCTTCTGCACCAGCCAGCTCCGCACCTTGGCCTTGAGCACCGGCTCGCGCCCCGGCGAGCCGTGGCCCTTGCCGTGTACGACGCGCACGCAGCGCAGCCCGGCGTGGTGGGCTTCGCGCAGGAAGGCGGCGAGGCGTTCGCGCGCTTCGTCGCGGCGCAGGCCGTGCAGGTCGAGCTGGGCCTGGATCGCCCACACGCCGCGGCGCAGCTTGCGCACCACCTCGGGCCCGATGTCGCGGCGGCGAAACGACAGCGAGTCGTCGGTTTCGAGCAGCGATTCGACGTCGAATTCGTCGGAGATCGCCTCGCTCATCACCGCGGCTTCGTCGCGCAGGCGCTGGCGTGGGATCGGTGCTGGGCGTGTCGTTGACGACGGCGCCCGGGTCTGCTTTTTCAGCGGCGCCACTTCGCCCACGCTCAGTGCGAACAGGTTGCGCTCGCGTGTTTCGCGTGCTGCGCGTGCCTCGTTGCGCGCCTTGTGCTCGGCCGCTTCGCGGGCGGCTTCCTGCAGCGCCCGCTTGAGCGGGCCGAGTTCGTCGAGGGCGCGCGCTTTCACAACAAACCGCGCTCGGCGAACGAGATCACCTCGTTGCGGCCAACCACCAGGTGGTCGAGCACGCGGATGTCGACGAGTGCCAGCGCGCTCTTCAGCGTCTGTGTCAGCAACTCGTCGGCGCGTGACGGCTCGGCCGCGCCTGAAGGGTGGTTGTGCGCGAAGATCACGGCCGAGGCTTGCAGATCGAGCGCCCGCTTCAAGACCTCGCGGGGATAAACCGCGGCTTGTGTCAGGGTTCCGCGGAACATCTCTTCGAGCTTGATCAGCCTGGTTTGGGCGTCCAGAAAGAGCACGGCAAAGACCTCGTGTTCGAGCGCACCGAGCTGCAGCTGAAGGTAGTTCTTGACCTTGCTCGGCGCATCGAACACCGGATGCTGGTTCAGCTCTCGTGTCAAAGCACGGCGCGCCAGTTCGATCACCGCCGCGATCTCGGCGCGTTTGGCCGGGCCCAGACCCTTGATGCCCTTGAGCTGGCCAGGTTCGGCATGCAGCAAACCCTGCAAGCCGCCGAAATGGTCGAGCATCTGCTGTGCCAGTTGCAGCACCGAGAGGCCCTTCATGCCAGTGCGCAACAGCAAAGCGATCAGTTCTGCATCGGCCAAAGACGCCGGGCCGTGCGCGAGCAGCTTTTCGCGCGGGCGGGCGTCGGCGGGAATGTCCTTGAGCACCATGTTGGCCTTGAATCCGGGCGCGTCCACGCCAACTCGTAAAATCAGCGCCAGTCTATGGCACCAGTGCGTGCTTCCAGAGGAAAACGCTTGAACCAAGTCGAACCCGGGTCGTTCCTGACCCTGCACTACCGCCTCAAAGGGCCCGATGGCGACGACCTCGTCAACACCTTCAACGACAAGCCCGCCACGCTGTCGATGGGCACGGGCGAGCTGGCGCCGGCGATGGAACGGCGCTTGTTGGGGTTGATGGAAGGCGCACACGAGTCCTTCGAGCTGGAATCGGGCGAAGCCTTCGGCGAGCGCAACCCCGACATGCTGCAGCGCGTGAAGCGCTCGCTGCTCGACGAACTCGGTGACCCCGACGAGCGCTACAGCGTCGGCGACGTGGTGCAGTTTCCCACCCCCGACGGTCAATCGGCTTACGCCGGCGTGCTGCGCGAAATCGACGGTGACGTGCTGGTGTTCGACTTCAACCACCCGCTGGCCGGCCGGCCGGTGACCTTCGAAGTGAAACTGATCGGGGTCTTGTGATGAATGCCGAACTCGAAGAGATCGTCCTGGCCGAGCCGCGCGGCTTCTGTGCCGGCGTGGACCGCGCGATCGAGATCGTCGAACGCGCGCTCACCAAGTTCGGCGCGCCGATCTACGTGCGCCACGAGATCGTGCACAACACCTACGTGGTCAACGACCTGAAGGCCAAGGGCGCGATCTTCATCGAAGACCTGGCCGACGTGCCGCCCGGCGCCACCCTGGTGTTCAGCGCGCACGGTGTGTCGCAGGCGGTGCGCGTGGAAGCCGCGCAGCGTGGCTTCAGCGTCTTCGATGCCACTTGCCCGCTCGTCACCAAGGTGCACGTGGAGGTGGCCAAGCTGCACAAGCAGGGTTACGACTTCATCATGATCGGCCACAAGGGCCACCCCGAGGTCGAAGGCACGATGGGGCAGCTGAACGAGGGCATCTACCTCGTCGAAGACGTGGCCGATGTGGGCCGTGTGCAGGTGGCGCAGAGCGACAAGCTCGCCGTGGTCACGCAGACCACGCTGTCGGTGGACGATGCGGCCGAGATCCTGGCGGCCGTGAAGCGGCGCTTCCCGAGCGTGCGCGAGCCCAAGCAGCAGGACATCTGCTACGCCACGCAGAACCGGCAAGACGCGGTGAAGATTCTCGCGCCCAAGGTCGACATCGTGATCGTGGTCGGCAGCCCGACCAGTTCCAACAGCAACCGGCTGCGCGAGCTGGCGCAGCGTCTGGGCACCGAGGCCTACATGGTGGACGGGCCTGACGACCTGCGGACCGAGTGGTTCGAAGGCAAACGCAGCGTGGGCCTGACGGCCGGCGCCTCGGCACCGCACATCCTGGTGCAGCAGGTGATCGAGCGGCTGCGTGCGCTCGGCGCGGTGGCGGTGCGCAGCATTCCCGGCGTCGAGGAGACGATCAACTTCCCGCTGCCGCTCGGCCTGGGCGACAAGTCGATGGCCGAGGCCGCTGCTGAAAAGAGCTGACCAGCCGCCTCAGCGCGGCGCACGCGGGTGGAAAGTGATCGTCTGGGAGCTTGGCGTGTTCACGGCGGGCTTCTTTTCAGAGCGGTCGCAGCCGTCGCAGCCACAGCCCGAGGCGGCCCGTGCTGCTTTCTGCAAGCGCGTTTCGATGCGGCGCGGCAGGTGCGGTGTGCGAAGCAGGGCGGACGCCAGCGCACGACGTGCCCCGGAAGGCATCAGCGTCCACAGCACGTAGGCACTGCAGGCGCAGACCAGCACGGCAACGATCAGCGTTTGCATCGTGTCAGCCTCCGAAATACAGCGTGAGCCGGTAGGTGGCGAACGCCGCCACATAGGCCAGCACGAACAGGTAGGCGGCCATCAGCACCGGATAACGCCACGAGTTGGTTTCGCGCTTCACGACCGCGAGCGTTGACAGGCATTGCGGCGCGAACACGTACCAGGCGAGCAGCGAATAGGCGGTGGCGAGCGACCAGCCCTTGGCGATCACCGGCGCAAGCGCGTCGGCCACTTCGCCACCCGCGGCCGACATCGAATAGACCGTGCCGAGCGCGCCCACCGCCACTTCACGCGCCGCCAGGCCGGGCACGAGTGCGATCGAGATCTGCCAGTTGAAGCCGATCGGCGCGAACACGTGCTGCAGCATCTGCCCGAGCCAGCCGGCGAAGCTGTACTGGATGGCAGGGCCTGTCGCGCCGTCGGGCGGGCCGGGGTAGGTCGACAGGAACCACAGAATCACCATCAACGAAAAGATGATGCCGCCGACCCGCGCCATGAAGATGCGTGCCCGTTCCCACAGGCCGATCACGAGGTTGCGCAGCCCGGGTACACGGTACGGCGGCAATTCCAGCATCAGCGGCTGGTAGCGGCTTTTCATCCACACCCGCTTGAAGACCCAGGCGACCGCCATCGCCGAGACCACGCCGGCAACGTACAGGCCGAACAGCGTGAGCCCCTGCAGGTTGAAGAGGCCGACGCTGCGCTCGGGCACGAACGCGCCGATCAGCAGCGCGTAGACCGGCAGGCGCGCCGAGCAGGTCATCAGCGGCGCGACCATGATCGTGGCCAGCCGGTCTTTCCAGTTCGCGATCGTGCGCGTGGCCATGATGCCGGGAATGGCGCAGGCAAAACTCGACAGCAGCGGAATGAAGGCGCGACCCGACAGGCCCACCTTGCCCATCACGTTGTCGAGCAGGAACGCGGCGCGCGGCAGGTAGCCCGAGTCTTCGAGCAGCAGGATGAAGAAGAACAGGATCAGGATCTGCGGCAGGAACACGATCACGCCGCCGACGCCGGCGATCACACCGTCGACGAGCAGGCTGCGCAGCGGGCCCTCGGTCATGTGCGCGGTGGTCCACTCGCCGGCGGCGGCCATCGTGTCCTTGATGGCGTCCATCGGCACGTTGGCCCACGAGAACACGGCCTGGAAGATCAGGAACAGCACGGCGGCCAGGATCACGAGGCCCCACACCGGGTGCATCACGACCGCGTCGAGCCGGTGGTGAAAACGCTGGAACTGCGCGGCGCCGGGCGCGGCCAGCGCGAGGATGCGCCGCACCTCGCGCTGCAGGTCGGCCGACGAGCTGGCTTCGGCATTCGGCCGCGCAGTGAGGGCGCTGGCGAGCGGCGCGCCGTTGAGCTGGCGTTCCAGCAAGGCCAGCAGTTGCGCATGGCCGTCGTGCTTGACCGCGACCGTCTCGACCACCGGGCAGCCGAGTTCGGCCGCGAGTTTGTCGATGTCGATCGCCAGGCCCTGTGAGCGCGCCACGTCGGCCATGTTGAGCGCGACCATCATCGGGCGGCCGAGCTTCTTCAGCTCCAGCACGAGGCGCAGGTTCATGCGCAGGTTGGTCGCGTCGACGACGGCCACGATCGCGTCGGGCGCGGTCTCGCCGGCGCGGCGGCCTTCGATCACTTCGAGCGTGACCTGCTCGTCGGGCGTGGCCGGCGACAGGCTGTAGGCGCCGGGCAGGTCGACCACCGAGACTGTCTGGCCGTTGCGCAAGCGCGCCAGGCCGACCTTGCGTTCGACCGTCACGCCGGCGTAGTTGGCGACTTTCTGGCGCGCGCCGGTCAGCAGGTTGAAGAGGGCGGTCTTGCCGCAGTTCGGGTTGCCGACCAGGGCCACGCTCCACACCGCGGCATGGTTCGGTGAATTCAGCGTCGTGCTCATGCGGGCTGCACTTCGATGCACTGCGCTTCGAGCAGGCGCAGGCCGAACAGGGTTTCGCCGATCAGCACCGCCAGCGGTTCGCGCCCGCCCGGGCCGCGGCGCAGCAACTGCAGGGGCTCGCCCGGGATGAAACCGAGCTCACCGAGGCGGCGCAGCGCGACCGCGTCGACATCGGGCGACGCTTTGACCACGCGCAGCACGGTGGCGTGCGCGCCGAGGGGCAATTCGTTGAGCAGGGTCATGGGCCGCTGAGTCGTCAGTAACGTTAATGAGAATGATAATGGCTCTTGATTGAGCTTACATCGCAGCTGCGTTGAATGCCATCGGGGTGCACCTGTTCGAGACGGGGTGAAGGGGACAAAAATGCGAGGCATTCGTGTTCCTGTCGTGTATTCCCCCGCAACCGTGGGGTGTAGCCCGGCAGGGTTTGCAAATGCGAGTCATTCGCAGTAATAATCATCGTGAAATTCGGCGTGCGCTTCGGCGGCGGCAAAATGGGGGCGGCGAAACATGATCGCCAACCCAGCAACCACCAGGAGCACACCATGAAGGGTGACGCCAAAGTCATAGAGCACTTGAATGCTCAACTGAAGAACGAACTGACCGCGATCAACCAGTACTTCGTGCACTACCGCATGCTCAAGCACTGGGGTTTCGAGAAGCTGGCGAAGAAGGAATACGAAGAGTCGATCGGCGAAATGAAACACGCCGACAAGCTGATGGAACGCATCTTCATGCTCGACGGCCTGCCGAACCTGCAGGACCTGGGCAAGCTGATGATCGGAGAGAACGTGCCGGAACTGCTGCAATGCGACCTGGGGTCGGAAAGCGGCGCTCAGGCCACGATCAAGGCAGCGATCGCGCACTGCGAGTCGGTGCGTGACTATGTGTCGCGAGACCTGCTGCAAGGCATATTGGATGACACCGAAGAGCACATCGATTTTCTGGAAACCCAGATCGATCTCGTCGGCAAGGTCGGCTTGGAGAACTACCTGCAATCGCAGATGGGGGACCCGAGCTGAGGTGTGAAGGCAGTGTGGGTTCGAGGCGCTGGAGTAGTCATGATCGTTTGTGTGTGCCGCCGTGTTTCCGACCACCAGATCCGCCAGGCGGCGGCTGAAGGTGCGGTCAGCCTCGAGTGCCTGCAGTTCGAACTCGGCGTGGCGATGCAGTGCGGGCGCTGCGCCGATTGCGCCTCGCACGTGCTGTGCGACGCGCGCGCCGCGAAGCTGCAGGCCCATGTGGCCCAGCCGCAGCATCACGTGAGCATCGGCCTGCACACGCAGATGGCCTGAACCGCGCCCGGCGCGGCCGGCCCGCGCCGCTGCCTACAATTCGCGCTTCTCCAGCACCCTGCGGGGCCGCTTGCGGCCTGACCCATGCTCGACATCACTTTGCTGCGCAAGGACCTTGCGCAAGTCATCCAGCGACTTGAAACGCGCAAGTCGCCGCAGCCTTTTCTCGACGTCGCCCGGTTCACCGCGCTCGAGTCGGAACGCAAGACGATCCAGACCCGCACCGAAGAACTGCAGGCGCAGCGCAACAGCGCGTCCAAGCTGATCGGCCACCTGAAGGCCAAGGGCGAAGACAGCGCGCCGGCGATGGCGCAGGTCAGCGGCATCGGCGAGGCGCTGAAGGCCTCGGCCGAGCGGCTGGAGGTGATCCAGACCGAACTGCAGGCCATGCTGATGGCGGTGCCCAACCTGCCCGATGCGAGCGTGCCGGTCGGTGCTGACGAGGCTGCCAACGTCGAGGTGCGGCGCTGGGGCACGGCGCCGGCCTTCGCCTTCACGCCGAAGGACCATGTGGACCTGGGCGCACCGCTCGGCCTGGACTTCGACACCGGCGCCAGACTCTCCGGCTCGCGCTTCAGCTTCCTGCGCGGCCCGATCGCGCGGCTGCACCGTGCGCTCGCGCAGTTCATGCTCGACGTTCAGACGCAGGAGCACGGCTACACCGAGTGCTACACGCCCTACATCGTCAACCGTGACGTGCTCGAAGGCACGGGCCAGCTGCCGAAGTTCAGGGAAGACATGTTCTGGGTCTCGCGGGGTGGTGCCGAGGCCGGGCAACAAGAGCAATACCTGATCTCGACCTCGGAGATCTCGCTGACCAACACGGTGCGCGAGCAACTGCTCGCCGCGAGCGACCTGCCGATCAAGCTGACCGCACACAGCCCGTGTTTCCGCTCCGAAGCCGGCAGCGCCGGGCGCGACACCCGTGGCCTGATCCGCCAGCACCAGTTCGACAAGGTCGAGATGGTGCAGATCGTGGCGCCCGAGCAGAGCGACGCCGCGCTGGAGCAGATGGTCGGCCACGCCGAAGCCATATTGCAGAAGCTCGGGCTGCCGTACCGCGTGGTGCTGCTCAGCAGCGGCGACATGGGCTTCGGCGCGACCAAGACCTACGACCTGGAAGTGTGGGTGCCGGCGCAGAACACCTTCCGCGAGATCAGCTCGTGTTCGAACTGCGATGCCTTCCAGGCCCGCCGCATGCAGGCGCGCTACAAGAACGCGCAGGGCAAGAACGAGTTCGTGCACACGCTCAACGGCTCGGGCCTCGCGGTCGGGCGCACGCTGGTCGCGGTGCTCGAAAACTGCCAGAACGCCGATGGTTCGATCAACGTGCCTGAAGCGTTGCGGCCGTACTTGGGTGGCGTGGCCATGCTGAAGGCAGAAAGCCGCGCCACCTGAGATAGAATGCGCGGCTCGGCACAGACCCGCCGAAGCAGCGGTCGCGCACAGCGGCCCGCTGTACCGAGACTACCGGAGAGGTGGCAGAGTGGTCGAATGTACCTGACTCGAAATCAGGCGAACCGCAAGGTTCCGAGGGTTCGAATCCCTCCCTCTCCTCCAGTGCTTCAGTGGATGTTGCCCCTGCTTTGCCAGGACTCCCCGGAGCGGCCCGGTTCCCGCAACGGGTCGCGGCCCGTGCGGGAGCAGGCGTTGGCTGAGCACCCATGACACATCCCGACGTCCCGTCCTCGAATCGGCTGATCGCCGCGCTGCCCGCCGAGGACCAGGTGCGGTGGTGGCCCCAACTCGAAGCCGTGGAGCTTCCGCTCGGGCGGGTGCTGTACGAATCGGGCAGCGCGCTCGGCCACGTCTACTTTCCGACCACCGCCATCGTCGCGCTGCTCAACGTCACCGGGGGCGGCGACACCTCCGAGATCGCCATCGTGGGCAACGAGGGGCTCGTCGGCATCTCGCTGCTCCTGGGCGGCGAGACGACCACCAGCCGCGCCGTGGTCCAGAGTGCCGGGCAGGGCTTCCGGATCGACGCGCAGGCGATCAAGGCCGAGTTCGATCGATCCCTTTCGGTCAAGTACCTGCTGCTGCGCTACACCCAGGCGCTCATCACGCAGATGGCGCAGACGGCCGTCTGCAACCGCCATCACAGCGTGGACCAGCAGCTTTGCCGGCTGCTGCTGATGATGCTGGACCGCCTGCATGGCAGTGAACTGACGATGACACAACAACTGACCGCCACGATGCTCGGCGTGCGGCGCGAGGGCGTGACCGAGGCCGCCGTGCGCTTGCAGCGCGCCGGGCTGATCCGCTACGCCCGCGGCCACGTGGCGGTGCTGGATCGGGCGGCGCTCGAAGCCCGCAGCTGCGAGTGTTATGCCGTGGTCCGGAAGGAATACGAGCGCTTGCTCCCGCAAGCCGGCGGCGCCGTGCTGCCCGAGGGGCGCCGCAGCTAGCGTGTGCCCACGCCGCTGCGGCAATGGCGTCAGCCGCTGCCGGTGTCGGCCAGGGTCACGAAGTAACGGTGCGCCGACGGGTCGATGCACACGCTCGCCAGCACCGCCCGCTCGGGCCCGTCCCGCGGGCACCACTGGAGCGTGCCAGCAACCTGCGGTTCGGCGCCGGCACCCGCGATCAGCTCGCGCATCCTGCCCTGGCTGGTGCTGGAGAGAAAGTGGTCGAGGCTCAGGCCATAGGCTTCGTCGCGCTCGATGCCCAGCATCGCTGCGCCGGTCTGGTTCAGCTCGTGCACGACCAGGCGCGGGTCGACCGTGAAGCAGCCGACCGGCTGACAGTCGTAGAGCTCGATCTGCCGGCGCAGCGCAGACTCGAGTTCGGCCCGCGACTCCCGCAACTCTTCGGCCTGGATGTCGAGCTCGACCTGGTGCACCTGCAGTTCATGAAGCAGCGCCAGCGCGTCGGCCGCCGTGTCGGGCGACGAGGCCAGCGCATGCAGCACCGACAAGGCGTCGGTGGCTTGTGCCCGGGCGCCTTCGGTGCCGGCACCACCCGCCAGACGCGAGGTGGCGCGGTTGCGCAGGGCGGCGAAGCGTGACGGTTCGGTGGCGAGATCGTGCATGGAAGCCTCCCGGAATGCAACGCGACTCTACGCCTTGCGCAGGCGCGCTTCGAGCGCCTTGGCGACGGTGATGTCCACGAACGTGATCACCACGCCCTGGATCACGTTCGACAGCGTGCGGTACGGCATGATGCGCACGGTGAACCAGTGCCCGTCGTTGGTGGCGATCTGCTTCTCGCTGAACGCCAGCGTGCGCAGCGTCTCCTTCACGTCGGCGTGCATTTCGGGGTAGATCAGGGTGCTGGCGAGCTCGCTCAAGGGGCGGCCGATGTCGGTCTCGCGCAGGTGCACGACGCGCGCGATCTGCTCGGTGAAGCGCCGCACGTTGAGCTGGTCGTCGAGAAACAGCGTGGCGATGTCGGTGCTGTTGAGCAGGTTCTGCATGTCGCTCTGCGCCAGGGCGAGGTCGTCGAGCTTGGACTGCAGCTCGCCGTTGATCGTCTGCAGTTCCTCGTTCATCGACTGCGCTTCTTCCTTCGAGGTGGTCAGCTCCTCGTTCGCCGATTGCAGCTCCTCGTTGGTGGACTGCAGCTCCTCGTTGGCGGCCTGCAGTTCCTCTTGCGACGCGCGCATCTCCTGGCGCAGTGCGTTGATCTCTTCGCGCGAGCGCATCAGTTCCTCGCCGACCGCCGTGTCGGCGTCGGTCGACTTCGATCGGCGGCTGCGCCCTTTGGGCGCAGGCGGGGCGTCCCGAAACACGATCATGGCCATGCCGTCGAGCGTCCGGGGCTGGGAAACCGCCTGCACCGTGATGTCGACGCTGGCCGTCGTGTCGTCCTCGAGGCGCAGTCCGCGCAGCTCGACCGCGGTCTTCTCCTGCAGCGCGGTCCTCAGCGCGACCGCCAGCTGGGCCCGGATCGAGGGGCGCGCCATCACGTGCACGTTCCAGTTCGCCTTGCCCGCGGCCGGCTCCAGGTAACGCCCGGTGCGACCGCTGATGTAGACGATGTCTCCGCCTTCGTTGACCAGCACCGCTGGCGGCGAATACGACTGCAGGAGCAACTGGTCGGCCAGCGATTGCAGGTTGGCCGGGGGAGGGTTCGAGTGGGGCAAACGCATCTCCTGGGTCGCAGATCGAGAGCTCGGGCGTCGCTGGGTCGGAAAGACGACGCCACTCATGGATCCGCCATTGTCGCTGCGCCAGTAGAGCCTGGACTTCGGGTGCAGCGGAACGAACAGCGACTGGGCCCGCCCCACGGTTTCCGAGCCACCCAGCAGCAGCGCGCCACCGGGCCGCAGGCTGTAGTGGAACAGCGGCACCAGGCGCCGTTGAAGCAGGGTGCCGAAGTAGATCATCACGTTGCGGCACAGCAGCAGGTCGAGCCGGGTGAAGGGCGGATCCAGGATCACGTCGTGCTGTGCGAACAGCACCATGTTGCGGATGCGCTTGTCGATCTGGTACCCGTCGGGCCGCTCGGTGAAATGCCGCGCCAGGCGCTGCGGCGACAGGTGGCGGGCGATGCCGGCGGCAAACCGGCCGCTGCGCGCCGTGGCGATCGCGTCGGCGTTGAGATCGGTGGCGAAGATCTGCAGTTCGCAGGTGCTGCCCGGCAGTGCGTCCAGTGCCTCGGTGAACGCGATCGCCAGCGAATAGGCCTCTTCGCCGGTCGAGCAGCCGATCACCCAGGCGCGCAGCGGGCCGCCCTGCCCGGCGTGCCGTTTGATCAATTCGGGCAGGACGCTGCCTTCGAGTTCTTCCCACACCTCGGGGTCGCGGAAGAACGAGGTGACGCCGATCAGCATCTCCTTGAACAGCAGATCCAGCTCCTGCGGGTTCTCTTGCAGGTACCCGGCATAACCGGCCATCGAGCTCAGGCCGTGCACGGCCATGCGGCGTGCGATGCGGCGCACCAGGGTGTTCGACTTGTAAGGTGCGAGATCGTGCCGTGTGCGTTCGCGCAGCAGGTCCAGCACGGTGTCGAGGGCAGTCATCGCATGCTCCGCGGAGCCTGCTCCGGTCGAGGGCTGAGTGCCGGTCACGGCGAGGACGCGCATCGGCATGTCGGCGGGCAGGGCCACGATGTCGACACTGCCGGTGGCGATGGCACTTCGCGGCATGGAGTCGAACTGCGCCGACTCGGGTTGTTGCGCCAGGGTCAGCCCGCCTTGCGACTTGATCGCCTGCAATCCCAGGGTGCCGTCCGAGCCCATGCCCGACAGCACCACCCCGATCGCCCGATCGCCGAGTTCGCGCGCCAGCGAGCTGAAGAGCCGGTCGATCGGCAACCGCTGGCCGCGAGGCTGGGAGGGCTCGGTCAGGTGGAGCGCACCGCGCAGCAGCGTGAGTTCGGAATTGGGCTGGATCACGAAGACCGTGTCGGCCTCGATCGGTTGAGCCTCGGCTGCCTCGCGCACCGGCATGGACGTGGACCGTTGCAGCAGTTCGCCCAGCATCGCCTTGTGGGTCGGGTCCATGTGCTGAACCACCACGTAGGCGAAACCGCTCGAAGGCGGAACCCCGGAGAGAAACTGCTGCAGCGGCTCCAGCCCGCCGGCGGACGCACCCAGGCCGACCACGCGCACCCCTGCATCGCCCTGGCTTCGTGGTGCTTCGACGGGTGCTTCATCCATGCGCAAGTATGCGTGCCTCGACGACCCATGGCACGGTCCGAGGGCGCCCGGCACCGCACGCGCCGCCCCGGCGGGCGCGCGAGCCGCTCAGCGGCCGAAGGCGCCGGCCAGCGTGCGGCGCAGCCGATCGGTCAGGTAGGCGTTGTCGCGGGCGTGAACCCGCAGCCGCCGCAGCATCTGAAGCTCGTCGACGATGCGTGCCGGAAAGCCGGCACGGTTGCCCCGCCTGTCGACGAGCAGGTCGGTCAGCAGCCCGTCGCCCAGCACCTGGTCGTCCCAATGCCGGGCAATGGCATTGGCGATCCGCGGGTAGTGGCGGCACAGTTGCTTGGGCTGGCAACGGCCCGGAATGCGGCGCAACCACAGGTGCGTCGCGCTCAGCAGCACCCGGTCACCATCGGTCAGCGCCGCGCGCCGGGTTTCCCAGCGGGGCGGTCGATGGTCGGGCGGCGAGCCCGCCATCCCGCGGCGAAGAAGCTTGAAGGGGATCACGAGGGGATGCGCCGGTCAGTCCCAGCGGGTGTCCAGTGTCCGCTTGTCTGTTATCAGCAGCGGCATGGGCAGTGTCTCGGCCGCGAGCTTGCGCAGGTAGACGTCGAGCTCGGCGCGGCTGCCCGCCATGCCGATGCAGCGCCAGCCTTCGGGGAGCTGCAGTTTCGTGGGCCAGACGACGAACTGGTCCTGTGCGTTGACGATGACCTGGTGCGTCGCTGCCGGCTTGTCCTGGTTGGCGTCCATCGGCTTCCTTCCTGGCATCGTCTCGTGACTGCGGGTTCGGCAACGCGGCATTCTTCTTTCCCCGGCGCCTCCGGTCTGTACGCTGGCGTACACAGCGCGCGCTCGCGCGGTGGTCGACGTGAACAAGTGCCCATGTCCGCCGGGAGGCCGCTTCACAGTTCTTTACCCCTCAGCCAATCCGGCTTCACTGCCTGCGGCGAGCATCCCTGCATGGGCCAGCGCCCGATGCCTTCAAGGAGTGCACGATATGTCCAAGTTGAAATTCCTGTCCGCCCCGGCGCAACGCGCTGGCGTGTTGCTGCGCTGGATGATGGTCAGCGTGCTGGTCGTCGCGGCCGCCGCGGTGGCGGTCTCGGCCGAAGCGCAGGAACGCCCGCACGGCATGCGCGGTGGTGAGGGCGGCCACGGCATGATGATGTTCGGCGGTTCGCCCCGGCAGATGGAGCGGCGCATCGACCACCTGCTCGACGGCCTGAACGCCACCGACGCGCAGCGCAGCCAGGTCAAGCAGATCGCCACCGCCGCTGCCACCGATCTGCGAACCCAGCGCGAAGCCGGCAAGGGCCTGCGCGAGCGCAGCCTGCAGATCTTCGCCGCGCCGACGGTCGACGCCGCCGCGGCCGAGTCGGTGCGCGCACAGATGCAGGCCCAACACGAGCAGGCCAGCCGGCGCACGCTGCAGGCCATGCTCGACATCAGCAAGGTGCTCACGCCCGAGCAGCGCGCGAAGATCGGCGAGCGCATGAAAGCTCGCGGCGCGATGATGCAGGAGCGCATGGAGCGTTTGCAGCGCGAGCGGCCGAAACAATGATCGGCGCACGGGCTATGCTTGGCAGCACGAGTGCGCTGGCGGCGATGGTGCTGCAAAGCGCGAGCTTCCCCCACCAGTCCACGCCCCACACCCACCGCATGACCGCCCGTTTGTTGCTGATCGATGACGACGCCCGCCTCTCGGCGATGGTGGGCGACTACCTGCGCGGTGCCGGCTTCGAGGTTGAAACCGCCGGCTCGCTGGCCGCCGGCCGCGAGCGCCTCGCCGCCGACAACTTCGACGCGCTCGTGCTCGACCTGATGCTGCCCGACGGCGACGGCCTCGACCTGTGCCGCGAGCTGCGCGCCGAAGCGCGCACCCGCCACCTGCCGCTGCTGATGCTGACCGCGCGCGGCGAGCCGATGGACCGCATCGTCGGCCTCGAACTCGGTGCCGACGACTACCTGCCCAAACCTTTCGAGCCGCGCGAGCTGCTCGCCCGCGTGAAGGCGCTGCTGCGCCGTGCCACGCCGCAGCCGGCCGACGACGACGTATTGCGTTTCGGCCGGCTCGAGGTCGACCTCGGTGCCCGCGTGGCGCGCCTGGCCGGCACGGTCTGCGACCTCACCGGCCACCAGTTCGACCTGCTCGTCGTGCTGGCGCAAAGCCCGGGGCGGGTGCTCTCGCGCGACCAGATCATGGACTCGCTCAAGGGCCACCCGCTCGAAGCCTTCGACCGGTCGATCGACGTGCACATCTCGCGCATCCGCGCCGTGATCGAAGACGATCCGAAGCTGCCGCGCCGTGTGCTCACCGTGCGCGGCGCCGGTTATGTCTTCGCCCGCAAGCAGGACGCCGACGAGGCCGCCGCCTGAGCGTCGGCGTTGCGGTGACACCCGAGCGCGGCGGCGCGCGCCAGCGCTGATACTCGCGCCATGAAAAGCCTGTATTTGCGCATCTACGCCACGGTGGTGGTGTTCCTGCTGCTGTTCGCGCTCGCTTCGGGCTGGCTGTTCCAGCGCCACATCGAACGGGAACGCGAGCGGGCCGAGTCGGTGCAGACCGACCGCATGGGCGCCTGGGCCGAGCTGATCCAGCGTTCGCTGCCCGGCACCAACGCCACGCCCGACGAGCAGGCCGCGGCGCTGCGCGACTGGTCGCTGCGCCTGCGTTTGCCGCTCGCGCTCGACAGCCCGCAGGGCGAGCGCATCGGCGCGTCGGAATCCTTCACGCGCCGTTCTGCCGAAGGCGCGGTGCGGCCGCTCGCGCTGCGGCTCGAAGACGGGCGCACCTTGTGGATCATGCGGCCCGGCCTGCTGCGCCAGGGCGGCCAGCGCCTCGGCGCCGGTGGCCCGCCGCCCGGCGTGCGCTTCGGCGGCGGCGAGCCGCCTCCGGTCGGCCTGCCTTTCATTCCGCCGAGCTGGCAGCGCGGTGTCGGCCTCGTCGTGCTGCTGGGCGTGTTGTTCGTGGCGGTGGCGGCGGGTGCCTTCCCGGTCGTGCGCCGCCTCACGCGCCGGCTCGAGGCGCTCAAACAAGGCGTCGAAAAATTCGGCGCCGGGCAACTCGGTCACCGCGTCGACGTGAACGGCAGCGACGAAGTGGCGGCGGTCGCGTCGAGCTTCAACGTGGCCGCGGCCAAGGTCGAAACGCTGGTGCGCTCGCACCAGTCGCTGCTCGCCAACGCCAGCCACGAATTGCGCTCGCCGCTGGCACGTTTGAAGATGGCGGTGTCGATGCTCGACGACGCCAGCCCCGCGCAGCGCGACAGGCTCAAGCGCGAGATCAACACCAACGTCGGCGAGCTCGACGCGCTGGTCGAAGAGGTTCTGCTGGCGAGCCGGCTCGACGGCCCGCAAACGGCGGGCACGAACGAACGGGTCGACCTGCTCGCGGTGGCGGCCGAAGAAGCGGCGCGTGTCGAGGCCGAGCTCGACGGCGTGCCGCTCGTGGTGGCCGGCGACGAGCGGCTGCTGCGCCGCGCGCTGCGCAACTTGCTGGAAAACGCACGCCGTTATGGCGGGCGCGAGGTCAATGTGGTCACCGAAGCCCGTGCCGGGCGCGCGCTGGTGCGGGTGTGCGACCGCGGCCCGGGCGTGCCCGAGTCGATGCGCGAGCGCATCTTCGAATCCTTCTTCCGTCTGCCCGGCCACGCCGAGCAGGCCGGCGGGGTGGGCCTGGGCCTGAGCCTGGTCAAGCAGATCGCCGAGCGCCACGGCGGCAGCGTGCGCTGCGAAGCGCGCGACGGCGGCGGCAGCTGTTTTGTGCTGTCGCTGCCGCTGGTGGCCTGAGCTTCAGCCTGCTGCGCCGAGGGTTCCACTGCGCTCGCGCGAACGCCTCAGCATCCACGCGAGGAAGCCGCTCATGCCGGCGCCGGCGATCACCAGGCCCAGGGTGGCCGCCGACCAGAAGCCGAGCGCGCTGCGCAATACCGCTGGCACCAGGCCGCTGTTGTCGAAGGCCAGCAGGTAACCGCCGCCCAGCCCCACACCCCAGATCGCCACCGCATAGATCACCAGCGGCACGGTCGCCACGCGCCAGGCCCGCAGCACGAAGGCCGCCACCGTCTGCGCCGCATCGGCGATGTGGAACACCGCGACCCACGCGAGCAGCGGCAGGGCCGCACCGATGATGACGCTGTCGTGTGTGTACAGCCGCAGGATCTGTTCGCGCAGCAGGTAAACGGCTGCGCCCATCGTCGCGGCGATCAACACGCCGGCTTCGAGGCCGTGCCAGCCGAGACGCCGCGCGTCGGCCGCGTCACCCGCGCCGATGCGCTGCGCAACCAGCGTGCTCGCGGCGTTGGCGATCGCCAGCGGCATCATGAACATCAGCGAGACCAGGTTCACCGCGATCTGGTGCCCGGCCACGGGCGTGGCGCCGATGCGGGAGATGAAGAACGCCATGAAGGTGAAACCGGTCACCTCGATCGCGATCGACAGGCCCATCGGCACGCCCAGGCGCAGCAGGCCGACGAGGCTGGCGCGGTGCGGCGGCGACAGGCGCGGTGTGAACTCGAAGCGGGCGTAGAAGGGGTCGCGCCGCAGCAACTGCCAGGCGACGAGCATCTGGCCGGCCATCACGATCGCCGTGGCCACGCCGCAGCCGGGTGCGCCGAGCGCGTCGAGCTGCAGCGTGCCCAGCGGCGTGGGCAGCGTGATGCCGGACACCAGCAGTGCCGTCAGCGGCAGCTTGACCCCCAGGGCCACGAGCTGCAGCGCCATCACCACCTTGGGCCGCGAAACCGCCGTGTTGAAGCCGCGAAACGCGGTGAACAACAAGGCCGGCGGCAAGGCGAAGGCCAGCGCGCCGAGGTAACCGCGTACCTTGTCTTCCACTTCGGGCGAGGCGCGCGACAAGCTCAGAAACGGTTGCGGAAACAGCAGCAGCGTGCAGCCGAGCACCGACAGCGCAAGCGCCAGCCACATCGCCTGGTGCAGCTGTTGCCCGCATTCGCGCAGCTTGCCGGCGCCGAACAGCTGCCCGGCGATCGGGCCGACCGCCAGCACCACGCCCATCAACCCGACGAAGACCGAGATGTAGGCCGAGCCGCCGATCGCCAGCGCCGCCAGGTCGAGCGCGGAATGGCGCGCCAGCAGGATCGTGTCGATGGTCGAGAACGCCAGCACCGCGAGCTGGCCGACGAACACCGGCCAGGCCAGCGGCGCGATCCGGCGCGCGCTGTGCCACAGGCTCGTTCGGCTCACGCGGTGGCCACGGGCGGCACGGGTTCGCCCACGCGCTCGCGGGCCCGTTCGGCGTATTTGTTGAAACGCCAGGCCGTGCCGTCCATCGTGATGCGGCGCCAGGTGCTGCGCTTCTGCGCCGGTGTCATTTCGGGCCAGTGCTGCACTTCCTCGAACGTGCGGCCGCAGCCCTTGCAGACGTTGTCGCCCTGGCTGGTGGAGCAGATCGCGATGCAGGGCGCGTCGGGCGTGCTGGCGTACCAGCCGAGCCAGGCGGCCAGCGCTTTCGGCGGCACGGCGTCTTCGGCAACTTCGGTCTCGTGGTAGTACACGAGCAGCGCGTACACGGTGGCCAGTGCGCGCACTTCGGCGCAGGCGGTGATGCCGTCGATCGATGGCGAGCGCTCGCGCCACCAGTTGATGGCGGCTTCGATGTCGGTGATGTGCAAGGCGGTCATGGGCGGCTGGAGGCGGGCGCCAAGGATAACGCCGGCGTCGCATGGCCCGAACCCGGGCGGCCAGAGCAGACTTTGATACCCTCCGCGGAACCCCTTTGATCCCTCGCGAGGCCTGCATGCTGCTGCTCAAACCCGGTTGTGAATGTTGCGACAAGGACCTGCCGCCCGGCACCGCCGACGCCCGCATCTGCTCGTTCGAGTGCACCTTCTGCGCGGCCTGCGCCGAAGGCGTGCTGGCCGGCGCCTGCCCGAACTGCGGCGGCGAGCTGCTGCCGCGCCCGCGCCGCCCTGCGGCCAGGCTCGCCGCCAACCCGGCGTCGACGCAGCGGGTCTTCAAGGCCGCCGGGTGTGCGAAGCTCGGGGTGGTGGCCTGACGCCGGAGAACCAAGCATGTCGAGTGGATTGAAGAAGTGGGCCGAAGTCGGCGCAGCCGTGTTGTTGCTCGCTGCCTGTTCGGCGCCGCCGTCGCAGCAGACGCGGCCGGAGCCGAGGGTCGATGTCTTCGGCGTGCACGTGTCGGCCGAGCACAGCGGGGGCAGCGTCACGCTCGAACGTGAACAGAATCTGGTGGTTCGTCTGTCGGCCGCCGTGAGCCAGGACCGCGAATGGGAACTGGTCGACTTCGTGCCGGGCGTGTTGACCGGCTCGGCCGTCCCGGCGTTCCAACGCGACCTGCGGGCTGCAGAGTCGGGCGATGCGTCGGGGCATGCGGTCTGGAATTTCAAGCCGGGCAGCGCCGGCACCGTGACGCTGAAGTTCGACTATCGGCATCCGCGCACACGCGACCCGGCCTCGCGCACGGTGAGCTACATCGTCACCGTGCGCTAGCGGGTGCGCCGGGGCGGTCAGACCGAAACAAGCACCACGCACCGATGATCTCCGACCTGACCTTGCGGCTGGCGCGCGAGACCGACGCCCTGGCGATCGCGCAGATGTCACGCGACCAGATCGAGCGGGGCCTGGGCTGGAGCTGGACCACGCAGCGTGTGCTGCGCAGCATCTTCGACGCCGAGACCAACGTGGTCGTGGCGCTCAAAGCCGGCAAGCTGCGCGGCTTCGCGATCATGAAGTACCACGACGACGAGGCCCACCTGCTGCTGCTGGCGGTGCAGCCGAGTGCGCGGCGCCAGGGCATCGGGGCGGCGCTCGTGGCCTGGCTGGAGCAGGCGGCGCTGACGGCGGGTGTGGGCCAGGTCTGGCTCGAAGCGCGCCAGGGCAATGCTGCGGCGCGTGCCTTCTACCGCCAGCTGGGCTACCGCGAGATCCAGGTCCTGCCTGGTTATTACCAGGGCCGCGAGGCCTGCGTGCGCATCGCACGAGACCTGTGGCTGGAACACTGGGAAATCGATTGAGGCCGGCTCACAGCCGGCCCGAACGCGAGCTTCAGGCCTGAAGCGAACCGCCGAGCGGGCTGCGGTCAGCGCCGCCGAGAGTCGAGTACACCGCGGCGCTGTCGCGCGGCAGCAGCACGTCAATCGCGCGGTCGAGGGCGGCCGTGGCGCGGGCCAGCGACTCGCGCTGTGCCGCCACCTGGCCGCTGGCGCTGGCCAGCCGCAGGCGCAAGGCCACCGGAATGCTGCCGGCGTTCGCGGCGCGCGAAAAATGTTCCACGGCCCGGGCCAATGCGCGGTGCAGTTCGCTCGCGTGCAGGTCGATGCCGGCGCTGTCGCGCGCGTGCAGGGCCGCGCCCAACGCCGCCAGCCGCCCTTCGACGGCGGCCAGGGCGGCTTCCAGCTCGGGGCTGGGCGGGGGAGAGTGGGTGACCGGGGTGAGCATCGGCGGCGCGCGTCCGTGGTGGTCTGGCGGTGAGGCCCGCGCCAGGCGGGCAGCAAATCAAATGCGGGGCCGCAGTGCTGCAGCCCGCGCGTCATTTCTTGACCAGCAACTCCTGCGCGTTGGCGATCAGTTTGTCGGCGATGACTTCGGGGTTGATCTTGAACGAGCCGTCGTCGATGGCCTGGCTGATGCGTGCCACTTTTTCGGCGTCGAACTCGCTGTTCGAGCCCCCGGCGATCAGGCTCGCGGCTCCGCTCGACAGCGCGATCTTCGCGCTCGCGTCGGCCGTGCCCGGAATCGCGGTCGACGTCTGCGCTTTCGCGGCGTCGTTGGCGGGCGCCGGGCTGCCGGCAGTGGGCAGGGCTGCCGGTTTGTCTGGGGTGTGGCCGATCTTCATGGTGCTCTCCAAAGCGTTCGGGAGGGGCCCGAACCTTTCAACATGCACTGTGTATCGGTGCGGGCCGGGCCGACTTTAGGCTTTTCTTCAGGCATCGCACCAAGGATTGAAAATTTCACAACGCCAGCTCCACCCGGCGTTCGCCGACGGCCTGGCCCGTGAGCACCCGCCCACTTTCGGTTCGCACCCGCACGGGCTGGCCTTCGATGCCGTTGCTCAGCGCCTGGCCTTCGCCCGACACGCTGAAGCCCGCGCCCTGTGCCGACACCGTCACGGTCTCGCCGGCCGCGAACCACTGGCGCGGCCGCAGGTGCGACTGGCGCAGGCTCTGGCCGGGCTTGAGGGTCTGGGTCAGCGTGCGGCCGACGACCAGGCGCGCATCGGTCATCGCCACCGAGCCGGTTTCGGCCAGGTCGACTTCGCCGAGCGTCAGGTCGGCTTCGGTCAAGACGCTGCCACCGGCCTTGTTGCCGGTGACCACGAGGCCGCTGCCGAAGGCCTTCACGGTGATCGGCAGGTAGACGTTCCAGCGTGTCGTGCCCTGGGTGCAGCGCAGGCCGATGCGGGCCTTGCCCCACAGGCGCATGCCGTCGGGCAGATAGGGTTCCACGCGCGCGCAAGGCGCCAGGCGCAAGCGCGGGTCGAGCTGGCCCACGCTGACTTCGAGGCGCGGCGCGCCGGCCTGGCCCGCCGGGGTGCCGTCGAGCGCGAGCTGGCGGATCTGCTGCTCGAGGCCGGCGTCGATGGAGCCGGGCGAGTCCGTGCCTGTGTCTTGAGCCACCGCGGGCCACGCACCCAGCACCAGCGCGGTCGCGGCGAGCCAGCGCGCGAGCAGGCTGAACAGGGAAAGAGCGGGCAGGGTGTGCATGACCGTCAATGTAGGGCGGCGGCGGCGTGCCGAGGCTTGGAAATGGCCGCCCTTTGTCCCGCTGTTCGCGCTTATGTTTCGGAAAGCGCTGCCCACAATCCCGTCACATCGCCCATTGGCTTTTTGCCTCGGGCTCCTTCGAAAGGGCAGCCATGCTCAACCGACTGACCGACTCGCTCAACTTCCAGGCCCAGGCGCTCAGCCTGCGTTCGGAGCGCCAGCGCCTGATCGCCAGCAACATCGCCAATGCCGACACGCCGGGTTATGTGGCGCGTGACATCAACTTCGCGCAGGCGCTGCGTGAAGCCACCGGCAGCGGCGCGCCGGCCGGCCTGATGCGCACCAGCCAGCCCGGGCACCTCGGTGGTGGTGGCGGCAGCGGCGGGCGCACCACGAGCACCCTGAATTTCGCCGCGCCGAGCCAGACCAACCTCGACCGCAACACGGTCGACATGGACCGTGAACGCGCCAGCTTCGCCGACAACTCGGTGAAGTACGAAGCCACGCTGCGTTTCATCGGCGGCAGCGTGCGCACGATGCTCAGTGCCATCAGCGGCCAACCGTGATGGTGGGCAAGTCAACTGAACGAGCGAGCCCGGCGCGCGGCCGCCCGGAGCCGGGCTCGATCCCCTCGGGGGATCGGGCGATGTACTCATCGAACGAGGGGCAGTCATGAGCATGTTCAACATCTTCAACGTGTCGGGCAGCGCGGCCAGCGCGCAGAGCCAGCGCCTCAACGTGGTGGCCAGCAACCTGGCCAACGCCGACACCGTGGCCGGCCCCGACGGCCGGGCCTACAAGGCGCGCCAGGTCACGTTCCAGACCGAGCTGATGGGCGCGACCGGCGTCGATGCTTCGAGCGCCGGTGTGCGTGTGAGCACCATCAGCGAAGACCAGACCGCCGGGCGCCGCCTGCTCGACCCCAAGCACCCGGCGGCCGACGCCGAAGGTTATGTGACCTACAGCAACGTGAACGCGGTGGAAGAGATGGTCAACATGATCTCGGCCTCGCGTTCGTACCAGAACAACGTCGATGTCATGAACACGGCCAAGAGCCTGTTGCTCAAGACATTGCAGATGGGTCAATGAGCATGGCAGCAGTCAACAACGTCTACAACGGCTCGGCAAACAACGTCGCGGGCTCGGTCACGAACCCGTCGGACGCCGGCAGCCAGGACCGCTTTCTCAAGCTGCTCGTCACGCAGCTGAAGAACCAGGACCCGCTGAGCCCGATGGACAACGCGCAGCTCACGAGCCAGATCGCGCAGATCAACACCGTGACCGGCATCGCCACGCTCAACACCAGCGTGCAGACGCTCTCGAGCCAGTTCCTGCAGATGCAGTCGCTGCAGGGTGCCACGCTGCTCGGCAAGGACGTGATCGTCGCCGGCAACAAGCTTGACATCGACGAGGGCGTGGCCCAGGGCGGCTTCGAGCTGACAGCGGCGGCCGACGCGGTGAAGGTCGAGATCCTGAGCCCGGCCGGCAAGGTGCTCGACACGATGAACCTCGGCGCGCAACGCACCGGCATGCACAGTTTCGACTGGCCCGCCGGCACCTTTGATGACACCGCCAGGCTCACCTTCCGTGTCACCGCCAGCAGCGGTGCCAACCAGCTCACCAGCACCGCGCTGATGCGCGACAAGGTCACCGCCGTCAGCACCTCGGGCAACGACCTGGTGCTCGAACTCGAAAGTGGCGCGTCGGTGGCTTACACCAGCGTCAAGGCGATCAACTGACGCCGCCGCGAATCACGACGCCTCACCCCATCACTCCCCCCACGAAGGAACACCCATGAGCTTCCAGCAAGGCCTGTCCGGCCTGAACGCCGCGAGCAAGAACCTCGAAGTGATCGGCAACAACGTTGCCAACGCCAACACCATCGGCGCCAAGGCGTCGCGGGCCGAGTTCGCCGACATGTACGCCAACGCGATCGGTGGCGGCGGCAGCACCAGCATCGGCATCGGCGTGAACCTGAACGCGGTGACGCAGCAGTTCACGCAAGGCAACATCACCAGCACCGAAAACCCGCTCGACGTGGCGATCAACGGCAACGGCTTCTTCCAGGTCAGCAGTGGCGCGCAAACGCTCTACACCCGCAACGGCCAGTTCCAGGCAGACCGCAACGGCAACATCATCAACAGCGCCGGCATGAAGCTGATCGGCTACCCGGCCAACGCACAGGGCGTGATTCAGCCCGGCGCCGCGGTGCCGCTGCAGCTGCCGACCTCGGGCGTGCAGCCCAACCCGACCGCGCAGAACGTGATCGAGTTGAACCTCGACGCGCGCAAGGCCGTGACGGTGGCGGCCGCGGCACCGCTGATCGACTTTGCCAACGCCAACACCTACAACGACGCGACCTCGGTGACGGTGTTCGACGCCAAGGGCCAGGACGTGGCGCTGACCTACTACTTCCAGAAGACCGCCACCGACACCTGGAACGTGTTCGCCACCGCCAACGGCACGCCGGTGAGCGTGGACGGTGCCGGCAACCCGCTGCCGGTGACGACGATCAACTTCCCGCCCAATGGCGGCACGCCGACCGCGCCTGCAGGCAGCGTGAACATCGACATTCCGACCACCACCAACGCTGCCGGCGCCGCCACCCTGGCGATCACCGGCGTGGCGCTCGACCTGACCGGTGCCACGCAGTTCGGCTCGCCCTTCGGCGTGACCGGCATGACGCAGGACGGTTATGCCGCCGGCCAGCTGTCGGGCCTGTCGATCGAAGACAACGGCGTGGTCACCGCCACCTACTCGAACGGCCAGTCCAAGCCGGCCGGGCAGATCGAGCTGGCCACCTTCCGCAACGTGCAGGGCCTGAGCCCGCTCGGCGGCAATCTGTGGTCCCGCAGCTTCGCGTCGGGCGACCCGACGGTGGGCGCCTCGGGCACCGCCAACTTCGGCGCGCTGCAGGCCGGCGCCCTCGAAGAGTCGAACAGCGACCTCACTGGCGAGCTCGTCAACATGATCACCGCGCAGCGGGTCTACCAGGCCAATGCACAGACCATCAAGACGCAAGACCAGGTGCTGCAGACGCTCGTCAACCTGCGCTGACCGATCGCCCCACTGAAAGGCCGCCATGGACCGCATGATCTATCTGTCGATGTCGGGTGCGAAGGCGACCATGCAGCGCCAAGACACGCTGGCCAACAACCTGGCCAACGTCTCCACCCCCGGTTTCCGCGCCGAGCTGCAGGCCTTTCGTGCCGTGCCGGTGCAGGGCAGCGGTGCCAGCACACGCGTCTACGCGCTCGAGACGACGACCGGCTACGACGGCTCGCAAGGGTCGATCACCGGCACCGGCCGCAACCTCGACGTGGCCGTGAAGGGCAACAGCTGGTTGACCGTGCAGGCACTCGACGGCACCGAGGCCTACACGCGCGGCGGTGCGCTCGAGCTCTCGAACGACGGCACGCTCACCACCCGCAGCGGCCTGCCGGTGATGGGTGACGGCGGGCCGTTGCAGGTGCCGGCGAATTCCGTGGTCAGCATCGGCGCCGACGGCACCGTCAGCGCCAAAGGTGCCGACGGCCGCAGCAGCGCGGTCGGCAAACTCAAGCTCGTGACCCCCGACGCGGCGCTCACGCGCGGCGAAGACGGCCTGTTCCGCGCCGCCAGCGGCGACCTCACGGCCGACGACAAGGCCCGGGTGCAAGACGGTGCGCTCGAAGGCTCGAACGTGAGCCCGGTCGAGACCATGGTCGCGATGATTTCCGCGGCGCGCCAGTTCGAAGCGCAGATGAAGATGCTGCAGACCGCCGAGGCGAACGAGAAGGCGGCCGCGCAATTGCTCACGATGACCTGATCGCGCCTGCCCAGGCGCGCTTGTGCGTGGCAGTGCATTCGATCACGCCACACCCTTCTGCGTTGCGCGCGTGTGAACTTGTGCGCCAACTTCCGCCGCCAGGCCGGGCGCAAGCGCCACTAAGCTGCGCCCGCCTCCCGAGTGGACGGCGTGGCAGACCGGCCACCAGAAACCTGCCCGAGACAACCCCCTGACCCAAGGGACACGCCATGAACAAGACCCTCACCGTGCTGATGTTCGCGCTTGCCGCAGCCCAGCCCGCCTTTGCACAAGACATCGTGGTCGGCCAGTCGGTCGCCTTGAGCGGCTCCAATGCCGACATCGGCCGCGACATGCGCGACGGTGCGCTCGCCGTCTTCGCCAAGGTCAACGCCAGCAACGTGCTCGGCCGCAAGGTGCAGCTCGTCACACTCGACAACGCCAACAACCGCCAGCGGGCCACCGAGAACACGCAGATGCTGCTCGGTCAGCACGCGGCGATGGTGCTGTTCGGCTACAACTCGGCCACCAACAGCCTCGATTCGCTGCCGCTGGTGGAAAAGAACAACATGCTGTTCTTCGCGCCTTTCAGCGGCGCGACCAAGCTGCGCGGCCACCCCAACGTGTACACGCTGCGTGCGTCTTACAAGGACGAGGCCGCCAAGGTGGTCGAAGCCAAACGCGCCGTGGGTGCCGACAAGGCCGTCGTTCTCTACTACGACGACGAAGTGGGCCGCAGCAACTTCGAGGCGGTGGTCAGCGCCTTCACCGACGCCGGTGCCGCCAAGCCGGGTGGCGTGGCCGTGAAGCGCGGCGCCAAGCTCGAGCAGGCCTCGATCGACGCGATCGTCAAGGACTCGCCGCACTATGTGCTGGCCACCACGCAGTACAGCGTGGTGAGCGATTACCTCAAGGCCGCCGGTGACAAGGGCAGCGTCGTCCCGGTGGCGGCGCTGTCGTTCGTCAACCCCGACGAACTGGCCGAGTCGGTGGGCCCGCTGGCGCGTGGCACGGTGGTGTCGCAGGTGATGCCGTCGCCGCGCGCTTCGAACCAGGTGTCGATCCCGCTCGTGAAGGAGTGCGCCGAAGCGCTGCAGGCACTCAACGGCTCGAAGCTGAACTACACCTCGCTCGAATCGTGCATTGCCGCCAAGGCATTGGTGGTGGCGCTGAAGAAGGCCGGCCCCAAGCCGACGCGCGAAAGCGTGCTGGCGGCCATGGGGTCGCTCGGCCGTGTCGACCTCGGCGGGTTCGCACTGAACTATTCGCCCGGCAGCCACAACGGCAGCAGCTGGGTCGAGCTGACCATCCTGTCGCGCGGCAACCGTTTCGTGCAGTAACGGAACCGACAATCTTCGCGACCCCGGACTCCGGCAACTTTTCACTCTGTGGCGCACACCGTGAACGCCGGGTCTGTGCAGGTGTGCGCTTGTTCCGCCCGGCTGGCGCTTCGGTCTCTTAGAGTGGAGCTAACCACATGAAGTAGTGGTGCGTGGCACCGCAGCGGTGCCTTGTTTTCCGTACCGACAACTCACTGGAGAGATCACCATGAACAAATTCACTGCCCTGTCTGTCGCGGCCGCGCTGGCCGTTTCCTTCGTGTCGCTGGGCCCGGTCGCGGTGGCTGCCGACCGTGCTGCCGCGCCGGCCAACAAGGTCAGCGGCGAAAAGATCGACAGCGGCCTGGGTGACCTGCCGCACTACAGCAAGTGGGCCAAGCCGGCCACCAAGGTGAGCGGCGAAAAGGTCGACAGTGGCCTGGGTGACTTGCCGCATTACAGCAAGTGGGCCGACCCGACGGGCAAGAACCCGACGCTGGCCAAGGCCGAGGGCCAGCCGGCGCAAGGCCTGTCGGTGCAGGTTTCTCAGGCCAAGTGATCCGACGTGCGGCCGAGCCACGCCAGCACCGCCTGGTTGAAGGGCTCGGGCTGCCGGCTCATCACCCAGTGCCCGGTCTCGAACGCGAGCACACCGCAGCCGGGTTGGCCTGCCAGTGCGTCGGCCCACGCCGATGAATGGAACATGAAGGGCTTCTTCGTTCCGTACACATAGAGCATCGGGCACGCCGGCACGAATGCCGCGGCACCGGGCCGCGCGCCAGCGCCGGTCCACTGCTGCCAATACGGGTAGTTCATCTGCGAGCCGATGAATTGCGGGTCGGAAGGGCAGCGCAGCGCGCGCGCCATCCAGCGTGTCATCCATTCGCCCGTCTTGCCGCCGATGCGCCACGCCACCGCGAGCCAGCCCTGGTAGATGACGATCGAGAGTTTGTCTGCGAAGCGCAACTCGCGCAGGTGCGCCCGCGAGCCGGCGTCGCCGATGTCCACGCCCACGATCTTCGACACCAGCCTCGGGTGCAAGCTGGCGAACGCGTAGCCGAACGCGCAGCCCCAGTCGTGCAGCACCAGCACCACCCGCTGGCCGGGGCAGGTCTGCTCGATGATGTTCTTGAAGCTTTCGGTCAGCTCGGCGACGGAAAACGCCCGCCGTGGTTTGCCGATGTCGAACCCCGGCAGCGTGAAACGCACGCAGCGGTAGCGGCCGCCGAGCGCCTCGACCGTCGCGTCCCACAGCCGGTGGGTGTCGGGCCAGCCGTGGATCATCACGAGGGTCTCGGCGCCCTGGCCCTCGATGACCACATCGACGCCGTCGATCTGCCGCGTGTCGCTCACGCGGCCGGCCGCTCGCCGAGCGCGATGTCGAGCATCATTTCGTTGGCCAGCCCTTCGAGCTTGCTGCGCAAAGCGTCCGACGACAACGCCTTCGGCACCAGCAGGTGTGCGGCGACCTTGAAGGTCGGTTTGCCCGGCCCCTTGCCTGCGGCGATCTCGGTGTGGATGTGCTCGATGCTGATGCCACTCTCGGCCAGGATGCGTGTCAGGTTGCTGACGATGCCGAGCCGGTCTTCGCCCACCAGTTCGAGATCGACCCCCCGCAGCCCGGCCGGCGCTTCGTTGCCGTCGCTCTTCGCGACCACGAGCCGCAGGCCCGCTGACTCGAGACCCTTCAGCGCCGCGGCCAGCGCATCGGCGTTTTCACGCGGCACCTCGAAGTGCACCATGCCGGCGAACTCGCCCGCCAGGTTGGCCAGGCGGCTCGCCGCCCAGCTGGCACCGAAGCGCTGCGCGCGGTCCGACAGCAGGCTCACGATGCCGGGCCGGTCGGGGCCCATCAAGGTGACGACGAGGGAGGTGGTGGTCTGCGGTGCGTCTTCGGTCAGCACGACCGCGCGGCGGAGCATCGGCGCCCGCGTGGCGAAACGCTGGTCCTGGGTGTGGGCCGGCACCGTGCCGTGTTCGCTCGCGTGGCGCACCACCTGTGCGAGCAGCGCCAGGCCCATCGGGGCGAGCGCACGTTCCCACAGTTCACGCGCGTTTTCGCCCTTGGCGACGAAGCACCAGTCTTGCGCGGCCACCGCACCGGCGTCCCAGCCGTCGGCCAGGTGGTAGACCGAACCGCCGGCCACCGCGTCGCCTTCGAGGATCGTCCATTCCACCGCTGCGATGCCGCGGTGGCGTGGCAGCAAAGAAGGGTGGTAGCCCACACCGCCGAGGCGCGAACGCGCCAGCGCTTCGTTGCTCACCCGGGCATGCGTGTGGGCGGCGAGGATCAGTTCGGTGCCTTCGGGAATGGCTTCGCCGGGCACGATCTTCGGGTTGGCCATCACGTGCACGTCGAGCCCGGCGGCGCGGCCTGCGAGGGCCAACCGGTCGTCGGCCGCCGGCGCCACGATGCGCGTGAACTCGGCGATGCCCTGCTTGCGCAAGGCTTCCAGCACCGTGGCCCCGAAAAAGCGGGAACCCACCAAGACGCACTTCATCGAGAGACTCCTGAAACCACCGGTTGGCGACGGCCTATTCTGGCCGAGGCTTCAGGGCGGGCTCCGGGAGCGGCGCTGCGGCCGGCTGCCGGCGCGTCAGAACAGTTCGACCTCGCCGACGATCTGCGTCTCCACGATCTGCCCGTCTCGAACGAGGGTCTCGAACCGGGCCACCTGGTTGCGCCCGTGCTCCTTCACGTAGTACAGCGCCTTGTCGGCCCGTGCGAAAGCCGATGAAGGTGTGTCTGACGCATCGGTCAGCGTGAAGCCCACGCTCACCGTGACCCGGCCGACCTGCGGAAATTGGAACCGTTCGACGTTCGCGCGCATGCGCTCGAAAGCCAGGCCGGCCTGCTCGGCCGCCACGCAGTCGAGCACGACCACGAACTCCTCGCCGCCGAAGCGGTAGAGGCGGTCGAAGTGCCGAAAGCTCGAACGCAGCAGCCGCGAGAGCAGCAGCAGCACCTCGTCGCCGATCGGGTGGCCGTAGGTGTCGTTCACGCGCTTGAAGTGGTCGATGTCGACCACGCCGAGCCACAGCGCGCCCGAGCCCGGCGAGGCCCGCCGGCCGGATTCGGGCCGCTCGCCATCGGCTGCTCTTTTCGTGCGCGTGATCAGCGCCGCGTTGAAGGTCTGGCGGTTGAGCAGGCCGGTGAGCGGGTCGCGTTCGCTGTGGTCGAGCAGGTCGTGAAAGTTGCCGTAGATGCGAACGATCGTGGCCACCATCGCCCGGTCGCTCGAGGTCAACGGGCCGGCCGTCTGAACCTCGAGCACACCCACCACTTCGCGCTCGGTGGCAATGGGGAAGTGGCTGGTCTGCGGGGTGTGGCCCGAGCTCACCGCCTCGCCGGTCGTCAGGGCCTCGCGGCGTGCCGGCACGGTGTCGAGTTCAGGCAGTGTGAGGATGTCGGTCCAGGGCGGGTCGGCCGTGGCGGCCGGGTCGTCGAGAGCGATGCGGGCGCGTGTCAGCCAGCGCTGGTTGCCGGCCTCGCCCACGCCGCGGTAGATGCCGGCAGACAGCGGGCGCAGCACGTCGTGAACGGCGCGCACCACCGAGGCGTCGAGCTGGTCGCGGTCACGAAAGCCGGTGATCTCCGCGAGGTGGTTGATCAGTTGTGTCATGGGGGCCTCACATCAAGTGCCGCTCACAGCGGCATCGGCAGCGTCGACTGACTCGTGCGCGAAGCGTTGGCCAGGGCCAGGCTGACCCGCGCGCCCATGCGCTTGAGCGTTGCGAGCTGTGCCGCGCTCCAGCCTGTCACCTCGGTCTGCGTGCAGGTGAATGCACCGAACAGGCAGCCGTTGACCGAGAACGAAGCCGCCATCAACGCACGCACGCCGTTGGTGCCGACCTTGTCGCTGAAGAACCCGGCGGTGGCAGGGTGCGTGCGGGCATCGTTCGCGAGCACGTGCCCGACCTGTTCGAGTGCCTCGAAATAAGCGCTCACCTGCACGCTGGTCTCGTCGGGAAGCTCCGTCATTCGATTCCGCACGGCGTCGTAGAAGCTCAGGCAGCGCAGCACCCGGCCATCGGGCGCGTCCTCGAACAGCCAGATGCCCACGCGCGAGCAGCCGATCACCGCGGCGATCAGGCGCGTGCACTGTTCCATGAAGCTCGCGGCGCTGATTTCGCGGTGATCGAACTGACCACACAGTGCTTGCAGATGCCGGTATTCGTCCATCACGCATTGTTGGGCCGGGTGTGTTCTCGCCAACACTGGAAATGCCCCGCCTTCCGGCACTTGTTCCGTTTGCCGGCTCGGCGGCGGTGCCGAAAGGCCTGTCTTTCCGGCCTTTTTCGGTACATCGCTGCCAGCGCGGTGCCCGCACCATGCCGGCATGAAGCGTTCGAGTCACCGCCCATGCTGAGCCTGGGCCGCCACAAAAATAAACCCGGCTGAGTCGCCATGGCCCCGCAGGGTGGCCGCGTGCATGCCGTGCACGTGGTCAGCAAAGCGGGCCGCAGGCCGGCGCTGTGCTGGGCCAGCAACGAAGCCTGGGCCGACCCGTCGCAGGCCTTGCGCGCGCTGCGCCGCGCTCACGCGCTGCGGCAGCACCGCAGCGTGGCCTTGTTGCAGCACGCGCAGTACCAGTTGTTGACCCTGGACGCTCCCGACCTGCCACGCAGCGAGTGGCGCGACGCGATGCGCTGGCGCCTGAAGGACATGGTCGACTTTCCCGTCGACAACGCCGGCATCGACGTGATGGACATTCCCGCCGACCCGCAGCAGCGGCGCGCGCCTTCGCTGATCGCCATCGCCGCACCGCGCACGGCGTTGCAAGCGCTGGCCGACGCCGCCACCGACGCCGGCGCGCCCTGGCACGCGATCGACGTGCCCGAAACCGCGCTGCGCAACATCGCCGTGCTGGGGGCCGAGGCCGGCCGCGGCGAAGCGCTGTTGCACGTGGGCCGCGCCCACAGCACCCTGGTGATCACGGCCGAGGGCGAGTTGCTGATGTCGCGCCACATCGACGTCACGCTCGAGCAACTCACCGACCCCGACGAGAGCCTGCGCCAGCAAAGTTTCGAACGCGCCAGCCTGGAGCTGCAGCGCACGCTCGACAACGTGGAGCGCCAGTTCAGCCACGCCGACCTGGCGCGTCTGCAGGTGGCGCCCGGCGCGCCGCTGCAGGCCTTCATCGACTACGTGCGCGACCTGGTCTACGTGCCCGTCACGGCCTTCGATCTGGCTTCGCTGATCGACCTGTCGGCCGTGCCCGAGCTGAGCGACCCGACCGAACAAGCCGCCTACCTGCCCGCCATTGGCGCCGCACTGCGCTGAGCCATGCCACAACACATCAACCTGCTCGACGCCAGCCTGCAGCGCCGGCGCGAAACGCTCGGCAGCACGACCGGCCTCGTCGCCGTGCTCGCCACCTTCGGCGTGTCGGTGGCCATCGCGATGGGCTTGCAGTCGTTCAGCGCGAAGTCGCAAACACAAAGCGCGGCGCTCGAACAGGATCTTGCTGCCTTGCAGGTTCGCGCGTCCGCGCTCGGCGCATCCGCACCTTCGCGCCAGGCGGTCGAGTTGGCGCGTTTGCGTGCGCTCGATGCCGGCCAGCGCCGCCTGCGCGCTGCGCTTGACTCCGGCCAGGCCGGCAGCGTGCGGGGCTACTCGGAGTACTTTCTCGCCTTGTCGCGCCAGACCCAGGGCACGCTCTGGTTGACCGGCTTCACGGTCGCCGGCGACGGCCGCGCGCTCGAGATCGGCGGGCGCATGACCGACCCGCGCCAGTTGCCCGGCTACCTGCGCCGGCTCAACGGCGAGCCCTTGTTCAAAGGCCGCGAATTCGCGCAGCTCAGCCTGAAAACGGTGGAGCCTGTGGCGCCTTCCGCCGGCAACGCGGCTTACACCGAGTTCGCGCTGCGCTCTGCACCCGCTGCACCGGAAGCTGCCCGATGACCGCCGCGACCGAATGGTTCGACCGCGCCCGCGCCGCTGCCTTGCGGCTGCAGCGTGCATTCGACGGCCGCGTGCGACGCGAGCGTCTGCTGCTGATCGGCGCCGGCATCGCCGTCGCGTGGATGCTGGCCGACAGCCTGTGGCTCACCCCCGCGTTCAAGGAATGGGCCACGGCCCGCGCGCGCCACACCAGCGCCAGCGCGGCGTTGCAGCGCCTCAACAACGAAGTGGCCTTGCGGGGCAGTGAAGCCCGCAGCGCCGAACAGCAGTTGCTGGGCGAAGTCACACAATGGCGCGAGCGTGTGAGCCAGGCCGATGCCGCCTTGCGCGAGTTCGGCCGCTCGCTCGTCGGCGCCGCCGAGATGGTGCCGGTGCTCGACCGTCTGCTGGCGCAGACCGGTGGTTTGCGCCTGCGCTCGATGCAGTCGCTCGGCCGCAGCGAAGTCGGTGCCGCCGCCGAGTACTTCTCGACTTCACCGTAGTCGATGGCGGCTCGGACGACGTCCACACGCTGAAAGGCAGCGCCAGCACGCGCGAGACCTTGCCACCGTGGGCCCAGTCGGGCTCTCACTCCGATGGATCGGACCGTCCCATCGAGCCAGCGCTAGCACCAGGCGCAAACGTCCCGCCGTTCAGCCCGGATCGACACCACTCAGTACCTGTGCTGAAACATCACGTAGATGCCACTGTTGACCTGATCGATCACTATGTCGGGCAGGCCGTCTCCGTTCATGTCGGCGATCGCGAATGCGGCACCGGTGGTGATGTCGTTCCAAAGTGGCACGGGGTTGACCGTCGAGTAGAGGAAGTTCGTTGACCGATTGCCAACGGCAACAGCGACAAAAGGATCGCCGCCACGGGCAACGATCATCAGATCGGAAAGGCCGTCGGCGTCGGCATCGGAGACCTTGACGAACCCGCCCAGCTGGTTTTCAAACCCTGTGATGAAAGCATTGCCGCGCCGCAAGTACGCCACTGAATTCGGCCGCGCCTCGCCGAAGAGCAGATCCGGCAAGCCGTCCGCATCGATGTCGATCACCGTCATCCCGACGCATGCGTTGTAGCCCGCGCAGATGTTGTCGACCAGAGGGGTGAGCGTGGTGTCGAGGGAGAACACGCCGCGTGCACCCTGGGAATAGATGGACAGCTGGGTCTCCAAGGCCCGTCCGGGCGACGTTCCGCGGTAGCTGTTGACGAGGATCTGGCGGCTTCCGTCGTGGTTGAGGCTGGTCGCGGCCAACTCCGGAAAGCCGAAGGGAAGATCGACGACCGGCATCGCCAGCAATCCCGTCGGTGCCGAGGGAGTCGTCGCGCCTTCGTTCAGAAAGACCTGAAAGCCCGCAGCGTAATTGCCGGTCGCGCCGCCGATCAAGTCAGGACGACCGTCGCCGTCTACGTCGCCCACGTAGAGTTGTTGCAGATAAGCGCTCGATACGAAGCCGGTGGCTTGAAACTGCCCATTGCTGCCTCTGCTGAAAACTCTCAGGCCGTTGTCGGGTTCATCCACGTTCTTGAACTCGGGAACCAGGATCTCGGGAACACCGTCCCCGTCGATGTCCAAGAGCACGACTTCTGGTACGTTCAGCGTGACGACGGAACCGCCGACGGCATAGTCGATCTGTTGTGCCTTCTCGAAGCCGCCCTGCGCGTTCTGGGCGTAGAAATTGAGCGTGTAGCCGACGATCGGCGGGTAAGCGGTGGCGGAGTGGTTCTGAAGTCGAGCCAACTCGACGACATCTTGCCGGCCATCACTGTTGAAGTCGCCTGCGGCGATCAACGGCTCGCGACTGCCGTTCAGATTCGGGTCCATGAGCGTGATCTGCTTGGTGTCGAACACCACAACATCTGTCTTGAAGGACAACACGTAGTCGCTGGCCAATGTACTTGCGGTGGCCGTGAAGCCGGCCTTGATCGTCAGCTTGTAGTCGGTGCGAAGCTTGAGCGGCGCATTCGGCGCGACAGTCAGCGTCCGGCCAAGAGCGGCGACGGTGATCGGCACTGCGCTGCCGCCGTCGGTCAGCGCGATCAGGTTTGGCGTCAGGAGTTGGTTGCCCAGCTCGCCGTTGAAGATGAGGTAGAAGCCGTCGCGCGGATCGAAGCCCACGGCATTCGAAGGGATAGATGAGTAGGTGATCGCAAGCGTAGCCGGCTTGGCGGGTTCTTCAGGAGGCGCGCTCGTGCCCCCCGATCCGCCACCTCCGCCGCAGGCAATCAGCAGCGACAGCAAGACAAGGACGAGGCGGTTTTGGATGTGTGTGCGCATGCGCGTCAGCCGGTGGTTAGGGTGCGTTGACATTCGAGGTGATAATACCGTTCCAACCTGTTGATCTGGTTGGAGGGACGATGCGCAAGCAACTTCGCGATGAGCAATGGAAGCGGATTGAAGGGCTGCTACCGGGC
>Ga0073925_1000003_pt1 | contig 96592 bp, 83 predicted proteins | sample GWRWT4_21May14_FD_70952 | JGI IMG/M metagenome (GOLD analysis project Ga0073925, IMG submission 70952) | Sand microcosm microbial communities from a hyporheic zone in Columbia River, Washington, USA - GW-RW T4_21-May-14 | ecosystem: Engineered > Artificial ecosystem > Sand microcosm >...
TCGCCGGCGCTGAAGGTGAAGACGTCCATCTTGCGGTCGGGGTCGAGCACCATGCAGTAGGGCACCAGCCGCTCGATCAGGGTGCTGGTGGTGCCCTCTTCGTGCTCGTGTTCGAACGAGCCCGAGACGTCAATGATGGCGGCGGTTTCCGCCTTTACGTTCGCCACCACGCCGGCCTTGTCGAGCGCCAGCCGCAGCGCGTTGGCCGACTTGTCCAGATTGAGTGTGAGTTTGCTGTTCATGCGTGCTCCTGATTCAGGGTTTCAACTGGCTGATGATGTCGCGCAGCCGATAGGCCAGCTCACCGGCTTCGGTTTGCGAAACCGTGGTCTTGCTGGCGCCGAGGGTGGTGATGGACGCGATGCTGCCGATGAAAGCCGGCATCACGACCAGCGCCACGTTCTGGATGGCGCCGATCAGGCGGATCGGCTGCTCGATCTGCAAATCGCGCGTCGAGCCGGCCTGCCGCATCTGCGCCAGGGTCTGCGTCAGACTCATGCTGCGCTCGGCAAAACATTGCGCCAGTGCGGCGTCGTCCTGGCGCAGGCGCTCTGACAGGAACAGCGCGCCGATGGCTGAGGCTTCGACCTGAGTCGCGGTGTCCTGCATCGACGCGGACAGGCGCAGCAGCCGGTCCTTCAGATCCAGCAGAGGTTCCAGCGTCCCACCCATGAGTGCCAGCAACTGCTCGAGCTCGGCTTGGGCCCTCGCCAGCTCGCCCGGCGTGTCGATGCGGCGGTTGACGCCCTGGAACAGCCGGCCCACGACGCCGTCGCTGCTGTGTCCGCAGGCGGCCATGAGGTCGATCGACCCCAGGATGTCCATCATCCGCGTGAGGTAGCCCTGCACCTGGCGCAGCACCGGGCTGCGCGCCAGGGCCAGCATCTCGGTGACGAGTTCTCCGTGCGACTTCTGCAGCTCGTGGCCCCACAGGATCGCCTTGCGCTGCGCTGCCTTGGCGACGACGAAGGTGCCGACCAGCGCCCGCGCCTGCTGGTACACCCTGGCATCAGCCCCCGGCGACAACGCCTGCAGATCGCGCGCGGTCACTTCGATCCGCGTGCGTGCGGCGCCCGGAATGGCTGTCGGCTGCCGCACCACCGGCGGCTGCACTACCGGCGCGACAGCAGATGCATGACGCGCCGGCGACGGCATGTCGTGCGCCGGCGGCACGCTCAGCGCAGGGTTGCGCGGCGAAGCGCCTGAAGCGCCAATGACCGTCGGACGCAACTTGTCCTTCGCGGGCGGCACGGCCAAGCTTTCAGGAGAAGTGGCCCAGCACGTCGTTGAACGTGCCCGTGAAGCCGCGGCCGACAGGCGCGTACTCCCAGCCCTTGTCGCCGTGCATGATGCTGCCCAGCTGCACCACGTTGAACTCGCCGAACTCCTTGGACAGCTGGTAGGCGCCCAGCTCGCGCCCGCCCTCGTCGGCGATGGTGACGGTGCAGACCTCGATGTCGGCGAAGGCTGCTTCTTCTTCTGCCTCGGCGCCCTCGTCGTGCCCGGCGCCGTGTTCGGCCTTGTGGACGGTGGCGAAGAGCGGGATCTCGTTCACGCCCGGCGGAAGTTTCGCGCCATCGATGACGATGGTTTCGGTGTTGCCCTGCACCCGCACGTCGCCGGAGTGCCGCAGGCCGCCCGAAGCCGTGGCGAAGGAGCCGTCGGCCGCGGTGGGCAGCACGCCGGTTTTCGGGCTCATCTTCGTCGTGTTGTACGTCGACAGGATCTCTTCGAGCGCCGTGACCTTGGCGCCACTGCCGCCGTTGCGGGCCTCGAGCGCGTGGATGTCGATGTCGTCCTGGTGGCTGGCGGCACACTGCCAGGCGACGGTCACCTTGAACGCGGCGCCCTTGTTCAGCGAGAGCTGCAGCTTGCGGGCCGGCGCGACGCCGGGCTTGTCAAGTGTCAGTGTGAGCATGGTTTCTCCGGTGTCGTTGTCATGCCTTGCGCAGCGCCACGAGGTCGGCCCGCGACTGCTCGAACATCTGCCGCGCCGTCTCGAACTTGGCTTCGGTCTCCTGCTTGGCGGTTTCCACCAGATCGTGGATCTCGCGCGTCTGCGTGATGATGGTGGCGATCTGCTGCGCCTGTGCGACACGGTTGTCACCGGGCGCCTTGGCCGCGGCGACGGCCACGTCCTTGGTGGCCTGGCCACGCAGCTGCGTCAGTTGCTGGTCCAGGCGCGCCTGGCGCTGGGCGATCTGCTGCACCGACTTGACGGCGAATGCGCCGTGCAGCGCCAGCAAGGTCATCTTGATCGACGCAAAACGCGACGACACCGTGGTGGCGGTCTCCTGCAGCGTCGCGATGCCGGCAGCCTCGATCTGCTGGATCACCATCTGGTCGGCCGGCAGGCGCGTGTAAGTGCCTTCGAGCGCGAGAGCCCGGCTTTCCAGCAGCCTGAGCTTGTCGGTCAACTCGCGCAGCCGTGCCTGGGCGGACACGTCGGCGGGGTTGGCGGCCGTGGTCTGCTGCGACACGTACTGTCGGGCCTTCTCGAGAAACGCCCGCGCCACGGCGGCATCGACGGTGAAGCTGGCGAAGTGCATGCCGTACGACTGCTTGAGGCTCTCCAGCGCCTGCAACTCACCGAACAGCGTCTTCATCTCCTTGGACAGTTCGCCCTCCAGGCGCCCCATCTCGTCGGCCAGCGTGCGGGTCCGGCTCGAGATCAGTTCGCCCACCTCCTGCATGAATTCACTGAACGCCTCCTCGGGCTTTCGTCCGGTGACCTTGGCAAACAGCCCGCTGAAGAATCCCGGATCCTCGCCCTTCTGGATCTTCTCCAGGATTTCCGGCAGCTTGGCGTCGTCAACACCCTTTTCCAGGCGCCCGAAGAGAGCGAACACCTTGGACGCCGTTTTCTTGTCGAGCCGCGCGAGAAAGCCGTCGAGCGTCTTTTGCAGCGACTGTTCCGCACCGAGGCCGATCTTGATGATGTCGCCGGACGGAATGGCCGCGAAGTCCAGCGCGGCGAGTGCCTGCTCGGCTTGCGGCACCTGCTCGGGCCGCAAAGCGATGGCCCCAGTGTCCAAGGGTGCTTGCACCAGCAACTCCTGCGCGGGGGTGGGTACTGCAGTGGGTACCGCAGTCGGGAAAGTGGTGGGTTTCATGAATTCTCCTCTGATGACCGGTCGGAACTCCCCAGTCAGGCCGCACTGTCAATACAGCTTAACCGGCCTGCGCCCCAACGGCGGCCGCAGTTCTCGCATCGCACGCGTTTGGGGCCATCCAGACGACGGGCAAACCCGTTGGCACAGCAAGATGGCACGTCCGGCAACACCGCGCTGTCACGGTACGTTGGCCCTCTGGATCTCTTGATCGACCAGTGCCATCAGTTATGCTTCGCCGAAGCCGCGCAGCGTGGTGCCGTGGACGAAGAAGCACGGAGTCCTGTTCACCTTCAGCGCCCTCATGTCAGCGACATCCTGCCTCAGCAGCGGCTCGATGGCCGGGCTGTTGGCCTCGGACTTGGCCTCCGCAATATCGAGCCCAATATCCTTGATCAAATCCCAGGTCAGTTCGGGCTGAGGGTTGTCGTGCGCGTCCCATTGAGGCTGGAAGACCATGGTCGGCTTCGCTGGTGGCCAGAGCCGCGCTGGAACGCCAGAGGCGCGAACTCGATCTGGCCGTGTCCGGGCAGGTTCAAGAAGCCATCGCTGGCGCCGAGCGTTGGCGCCTGGCGAAGCAGTCGGCGGCCGCCCAGCGCGAGACCTCGCGACTGGCCCAAAAGGCCTACGCCGCCGGCGAAGCCGATGTGCAGACCCTGCTGCTCGTCCGTCGTCAGGCCCTGGAAGCGACATCGGCGGCCCAGGCGCAGGTGCAGATGCACTGCGGGCCCAGTCCCGGCTGCAAATCGACGCCGGGCATCTATGGCGCACGGAGATGCCTTGACCGCCTTGTTTGGACCGACTCAACCTGACCACTTAGCCTCAAGATCCACCATGCCTAGCCAGCGCCTCTTCCTGATCTTCCTCATCGCTTCGGGCGCCCTGCTGGCCGGCTGTGCCACGCCGCCCCCGCCCGACCCGGCGGCAGAACTGCCTCACTGCTACAAGACCAACAAGGGGCGCGTGATCGCGTGCACCCAGGCGCCGGCACCAAGCCTGAACGCCGATGCCGACGCGAAGCGGTTCACACCCGATCCGACCGCGCTGACCGTGTATGTCGTGCGCCGCAACTGGGGCGACGGTCGTCACTTCATCAAGGTGCAGGCGGACGGCGGCCCCACCGTGGAGACACTGCCCAACACGATGGTGCGAATGAAGCTCAAGCCCGGCATCCACACTGTGGCCTTCGAGTTCGAGGGCAAACGTCAGAGCACCTCGGTGGAGGGCAAGGCCGGCGACCTGCGATTCGTCAGGATCGACGGCATGGTCTGGTCCTGGAAGTCATCGTTCGAATGGGCCGCTGAACCCGAAGCGTCGATCCGCGAGCGTGCCCTGAAAGCCCGACTCGTCGCCGACGTGGTCGTACGCTGAACTCTGGCGACAGTGCACGCATGAGGGAATCGGATTCAGCTCAAGACGCTGCGGCCAGGAGGCTGCCAGCCGGCGTCGGCGCGGCACTGCTGGCAGCCGCCCTGTTCGGCGCCGGCACGCCGCTGGCCAAGGCGCTCATGGGCGGTGTCGGACCCTGGATGCTCGCCGGCCTGTTGTACCTCGGCTCCGGACTGGGGCTCGCGGCGCTGCGGCGGGTGCGCCGGGCGCCCGCTGCCAGGCTCGAGCCCGGCGAATGGCCCTGGCTGGCCGGCGCGGTCGCTGCCGGCGGCGTGGCCGGGCCGGTCCTGCTGATGTTCGGCCTCTCGGGCATGCCCGCCTCGGGCGCGTCACTGCTGCTGAACGCCGAAGGCGTCTTCACCGCCTTGCTGGCCTGGTTTGCCTTCAAGGAGAACTTTGATCGTCGCATTGCCCTGGGCATGCTCGCGATCGTGGCCGGCGCCATCGTCCTCAGCTGGCCCGGAGAGACGCGTTTCGGCAATGTCTGGCCGGCCCTGGCGGTTCTGGGCGCCTGCCTGGCCTGGGGCGTGGACAACAACCTGACGCGCAAGGTCTCGCTGGCCGATGCCACCTGGGTGGCCATGGTCAAGGGGCTGGCCGCAGGCAGCGTCAACCTGGCCATTGCGGTCGCCATCGAGCCTCGCATGCCGGCGTGGAGCACGCTGGCCGGGTCGGCGGTGCTGGGCTTTTTCTCCTACGGCATCAGCCTCACTCTGTTTGTCGTCGCCTTGCGGCATCTGGGGACGGCGCGCACGGGCGCCTATTTCTCCGTAGCGCCATTCTTCGGTGCGACGCTTGCGGTGCTGGTCCTGGGCGAGTCGGTCACGCCTGCGTTGCTGGTGGCTGGCGCCTTGATGGCATTCGGCGTGTGGCTGCACCTGAGCGAACGGCACGGTCACACGCACGCACACGAGGTCACGGTGCACGACCATGAGCACGAGCACGACGTGCACCATGATCACCACCCGGCTGGACAGGCCAGTGCCGTTCGCCACACGCACCGGCATCGGCACACGCCGATGCTGCATTCACACGAGCACTTCCCGGACGAACACCACCGGCACTCGCACTGAGACTCCGGCCGACCCGTGGCTTGCACAGAATACAGGCATGGATCCGCTCAAGACACTCTTGCTGTTTATTGCGACGGCACTGGCCGAAATTGTTGGCTGCTACCTGCCCTACCTGTGGCTGAAGCAGGGCAGGTCCGCATGGTTGCTCGTTCCGGCGGCAGCGAGCCTGGCCCTCTTCGCCTGGCTGCTCACGCTGCACGAGACCGCGGCGGGCCGGGTGTATGCGGCGTACGGTGGGGTCTACATCGGCGTCGCGCTGCTGTGGCTGTGGATCGTCGACGGCATCAGGCCGACGGCGTGGGACGTGGCGGGCGTGGCCGTCGCGCTGACCGGCATGGGCCTCATCATGTTTCAGCCGCGCTGATCGTCGGTTCCACTGAAGCAGACTGCCGGGCGCCTGTCCGGGCCAGCCTGCCGCCCTCGAGGAGGAAGAAGCGGCGAAGGCGAAGAGATGGACTGGCGGTGGCTGCCCTGGCAGCCCGCCGCAGGTCTCGCTCACGCAACGGACGAGGCCGGGCCCGGCGCCGAAGCGTCCCCGCGATCGGCAGGCGCTTCCTCAGCAGCACCGCGTCCGTGCCTGCGCATCAGCCGGTAGATCGCCGGCACGACGAACATCGACAGCAGCGGCGCAGTGACTCGGCTCCCAGTTCAGTCAAGGCACAAGATCAGCTCGTTGCCTCATGTGCTCGCGATTTTCTGTCTCCAAATGACGTCCTGATAAGAACACTTCTCAGGGCGTCAGAAGCATGCACAGGCAGCGTGCGTCAGGAAGCGTCGCGAAAGATTCAGGGGTCGGACCTCCTCATCGATGGGCAGGCAGCGCTGGCATGCTCTTGGCGGTCATCCATACCCACGCAGCAGGCAGACCGGCCAGCACCTTCTCCTTCGCCGACCGCTCTTTCGCCTCCATGAGGGGACTCATCACATGCAGCGGCATCGGCACAGTTCCACTGTCCAGCAGCAAGACGTTGGGAAAACCCGCCGCCGATCTGGCGTCGTACCTCATCGGCTTCATGAACGCGCGCTGCTCGCGCTGGAGCACTTCGATCAGCGGCAGCTCATGCAACCCGTCCAGGGGAATCCACTGATCCGTGGTCAGCATCATGCTCACCGTGTCCACCTGGTAGAGGTACTCGCGCTTGGCGTAGACCAGGGCGGCCATCATCACGCGCGGCTTCTTCGGCACATCCGCGTCGCGGGCCTGCAGGATGGGTGCATAGCTGCGCTCGACGCGCTCCCATGTCTTGGTATCGATGTACAGAGGCACATCCGGCATGTGCTTGACGACGATCCTGCGGCCGAACGCCGTCGGCTCCGAGCCGTTGTACTCGCCGACGATGATGGCCATCTTGTACTGGACTGCATCCTCAGGCGACAGCAGCAGCGCGAGCTTCTTGCGCCTGCGCTCGCCGATCTCGTCCTTGAGTTCGACCCTGAACGGCTCCGGGACAAACAGCCGCTCGTCCAGTGATGCCCCCTTGACCGTCACGCCCGTGGCAGCCTCGGACAGGTACTTGTGAAGAACGCCCTGGTTGCGCCGGCCTTCCATCGCCGGATACCAGCGGTTGAATCCTGCCCGCTCGAAGAGGAAGTGCAGCAATGCGCGGAGGCTCATGCGCTTGCGCGGTGCGTGCACCTCGGCAGGGTCGATCACCGCGTCACCACGCGGCACGGCCTTGCCCGGCAACCTCGACATCGCGAAGTCCGTCCGCACCTCGACCTGATCGGGAGAGTGCTCGATGATCGCTTCGCCGACCAGTTCGCCCAGCCCCGACATGCCCGGTTCCGGTTCGAACGACGGGCAGGTCGGATGGTGCAGGTTCCCGGTGTCGGGCATGCGCTTGACGATGTACTCAGCGTGCTTGGCGATGTACATCTCGATGCCGCCGGGCACGCACAGGCAACGCGGTCGCTCCGGCGATCCATAGACGTGAGCAAGGGCGTCCGGCAGCCCCGGATCGGCCGCTGGATAGGTCCGCCCCTTGATGATGTATCGGGTCAGCTCCAACGTGTCCTCGCCCTGCACTCTCGTCCGTCCGGCGCGTTCGCGTTCCGCTTACACCAGTTCGCGGGCCAGGTTCTCAAGCGGCCTGCGGTTGCTGCCCAGCAGGCGGCGCACCGCCCGCGAACTCGAGAGACCCAGGATCTCCCCGACCTGCGCTCCATCGGCGCCCTTGTCCGCGAGCCTCCGAGCCACCACGCGTCGGGCGGACTGTGCAGTCACACCAGTCCACCCTGCGCGCTTGAATATGGAGCGCAGGGTCGCGATCATGAGTCGGCAGGTCTCACGCTGATCGTTCGGACCCCGTCCACCGATCTCGAAGGGCCAGCCACCTTCGGTCAGGAACAACGCACTTGAAGGATCGAGTCCCCTGTAGGCGTCGAAACCGGACGCAGGCACCGCGACGCCGAGTTTGCGGCGGCGGCGCTCGACGAGGTAGGCATCGACCGCTGCGCAGGCTCGCGACGAAGTGAAGAACAGCGGTCGACTCCGCCCGTTGACGGCTGTCTCGGGTCGCATCTCAGAGCGCTCACGGATCGACCCGTCGCTGTTCAGGTAGTCGCGCACCTCGAGCCGCGCGATCTCGATCGGCTTGGCGCCGGTGCAGAAGAGCACGTAGATCAGCGCGACGTCCCGGTTGGCGTTCTCGCTGCGCAGGCGCACGCGGTTGGCACCCGCAGCGATTTCGTCGGGCTCCAGCAAGGTGAGGCGTTTGCGCCGGGGATAGGCCGGTGTGTACGCGGCCACGGCCCTCAGCACAGGCTCGCGAAACTGCCGCAGGCGCGGCAGGCAGGATAGTCCGTCCTCGTCCAGTTCGGGTATGCCGCGCTCGCGGGCGACTTCCAGCACCAGGCTCTTGATTGAGCGCTCGACCGTCGATCGCCCCACGCCGAAGGGGGCGCCGGCCTCGCGATAGCTCAGGCCGTCGAGCAGGACGCTGGAAAGCATCGTCCTGGCCTTGGCGATCGTCTCCGGCTTCATCGCGTGCTTTCTCGGCTGGTGGGCTCCAAGCCGGTCGCGCATGCCGGCTGTGGTTCGCGCCGAGTGTTCCCCTCCTGTCCACCGTGCGCCAGCGGAAATCCCGTCGCAAATGCCCAGGGTTCCGGTGTCATGAGCGGCGTCAGGATGAGCATCGAGACCCTCGATCCCGGGCGCCCGACGATGCATGCAGCCGTATGCACGCACGCCCTTCGGCTCGCCCACGGCCATCAGACCTCGCGCATCCGTACGAGATGCGACCGGATGAGCATGCGACGGTCGCACTCGCACCCTTTCGCCGCCGCCGGCCTTTCGACATACTGGCGTCGCACCTCAGGCATCAGCCCGTGCCGCCCTCCCGGGCGCACCGACGCGAGTCGGCGTTAGCGGTCGTGACCCGCCCATGACATTCCGTCGAACGCGTGCGCCGTGACCCGCGGCCCGCACGACCCGCCAGAGCGCTCCCCAGAGACGCGCCCTGAACGCCGGGCACATCCCCTCCCGAGTCCAGCCTCCGAACGCCAGCCGAGCCGATCACCGGCGCGGCCAGCGGCATGGCCGGGCTCGAACAAGTCCTTCGGCGTCGATCAGCCACGCGGCGACGTCGACCGAATCCTCCCAACCGGGGAGCACATGCTCCCCTTGGGGGACGTGCGCTCTCCATTCCATTGGAGAACCCCATGGCAAGCAAAGCCACGCACGCATCCCTCTGGCTGCCGGGCTTCGAGATCGATGCCCCAGCCTATCCCGACCTCTTCAGTTCAAACGACGAAGTCGCCGCCCCGGCGGCCGACACACCGGCAGAGACAAGCGAGCCCGCGACTGCGGACTCGGCCTTCAATCTGCCAAGGCCCTGGCGGCCCGCCACGGTGCGGTCCACCCAGCAGGTCGCCGACATTCCGGCGATCACATGGCCAAAGTGGCCAGACTCGGCGCTTGAAGGCCTCGAAGGCCAGGCGACGAAGTTCCACGCCAACCTCGAGGCCATCGCCGTGCTGCGGGCCATCGAGCGGGAAGGACATTCCCCCACTGCCGATGAACGCAGCACCCTGCTGCGCTTCACCGGTTGGGGCGGCATCCCGGCGAGCTTCAACCTCGATGGCACCGACGCCGCGTGGAAGCAGCGCGCCCTGCAGTTGTCGGAACTGCTCCAACCCGGTGAGTACGAGTCGGCCAGGGCTTCGGTCAACAACAGCCACTACACCGAGCCCTTCATCGTCCGCTGGATCTGGGCGGCACTGCGCCGCCTGGGTTTCGAGGGCGGGCGCATCCTGGACCCCAGCAGTGGCATCGGCCACTTCCTGGGCTGCATGCCGGCCGACATCGCCTTGCGAAGCCGCATCACCGCGGTCGAACTGGACGACATGGCCGGGCGCATGCTGAGGGCGCTCTACGGTCCCGTGGGCGTGGATGTCCGCATCCAGGGCCTGGAAGCCGCGACGCTGGCAGACAGTTCCTTCGATCTGGTGGTCTCGAACGTCCCGTTCGGCAACTACCAGGTCAGCGACGGCCGCAACCGGCCGTACAGCAGGTTCAGCATCCACAACTGGTTCGTCGGCAAGGCGCTCGACCTCGTGCGGCCAGGCGGGCTGGTGTGTCTCATCACGTCGGCCTGGTTTCTCGACCAACGCGACGAATCGGCCCGGGCCCACGCGGCGTCACAGGCCGACCTGGTCAGCGCGATCCGCCTCCCCCAGGGCGCCTTCATGCGGCTGGCGAGCACCGACGTGCAGTCCGACATCGTGATGCTGCGCAGGAGCCAGCCTGGCGAAGCCGGCGGCGTGGAGTGGGTCGACCTCGACTTCGTCCCCGACGAGCTGCGCGATCCGCGCTGCCAGGACAAGTACATGCAGTTCAACGCCTGGTACGCGGCCAACCCGCGCAACGTGCTCGGCCTCATCGACAAGGTGACCCGTGGCTACACGCCGGTGCCAACCGCCGTCCTCGACGGCGACGTCGGCGCAGCACTGCAGCAGGCAGCCGGCCTGATCCCGAGCGGTGTCTATGTACCGCTGCCGGTGGCCTCAGCAGCACCGAGCGCTCCGGCGACCACGGTCGCCGCACCCGAAGGCGCACTCCCGGGCAGCCACGTGCTGCACGGCGGGCGCATCCACATCGCACAGCAGGGTGAACTCGTCGACGTCCACGACAGGACGAACGCCACCATGCGCCAGCGCATCGCCGGCATGTGCGACATCCGCGACCGCGCGCGCAAGCTCCTGGCCGCCCAACTGGACGACGTGAGCGACAACACGCTGGCGGACCTGCGACGCGGCCTCAACGGCAGCTACGACAGGTTCGTCGCCAGGCACGGCTGTCTCACGAGCCGCGCCAACGCCCTTGCATTCCGGCGGGATCCTGACTATCCGCTCCTGCTGTCGCTGGAGCACTACGACGAAGAGGAGGAAGCGGCGACCAAGGCGGACATCTTTCACCGGCGCACGGTCAGCCGTGTCGTCGAACCGGTCCGGGCCGCTGAGCCCGACGAAGCGCTGGCGCACTCCACGCAATGGCGGGGGCGCGTCGACCTGGCCTACATGGCTGAACTGCTGCAGGCGGATGTGAACGCAGTGGCCCGCGACCTGGAGGAACGCGGCCTGATCTACCGGAATCCCGAAACCGGCGACCACGAAACCGCCGACGCCTATCTGTCGGGCAACGTGAAGCGCAAGCTGCACGCGGCGCTGGCGGCCGGCACGGCGTACGAGTCGAACGTCCGGGCCCTGGAACGAGTCATCCCGGAAGACCTGCCCCCCGCGTCCCTCGAGCCCAGGCTCGGTGCGGTGTGGATCCCGGCGGAATCGGTCGAGGCCTTCATTCGCGAGGTCCTCAAACTGCGCGGCGCCGCCGTGCAGTACCTGGCCAAGGCCGGCACCTGGTCGGTCCAGGTCAACAAGTACGAAGCCCAGGACAACGTGACCTGCTCGCAGGAGTTCGGTACGGCCCGCATGAACGCGATCGAACTGGTGCTGTGCGCACTCAACGTGCAGACGCCGACGGTCCGCGACCCGCATCCCGACCGCGACACCTACGTCGTCAACAAGCCGGAGACGGTGGCGGCGCGCGAGAAACTGGGCATGCTGAAGGAGCGCTTCGCGACCTGGGCCTACGAGGACCCGGAGCGCCGCGAGAGGCTGTGCAGGATCTACAACGACCTGTTCGTGCGACGTGAAGTCGCGTAGTTGATTGTTCTACGGGAGAAATCTCGACAGAGAACCCGCCATTCCCCTGGCGGTAGCCTAGAGATGCAGGCATGGCTGGCAACGGCTGTGTTTGAAGCCATCTCGACAATGTAGCCCACCCCGAAAGGGTGAAGCCGACCTCGCGAGGGGAAAGCGGAACTGCCAGCATCAGGCGGTAGGGAGCTAGGCTTGGAAGTATGGTGAACTCATGTGAATCGGCGATAAATCTCGTTACGTTGAACAAGCCAAAGATTGCTGAAAGGCTTGAGCCAAACAGGCGACGTGAGCGGTCCTGACGTTGAACTGTGTGTTGAGTTCCATGCAATCTTGACCCACCATTTCCATCCAATATTGACCCACCCGTATTCGAGCCCCGCGGGCTCACGTTGTGGATAACTTCTTGGTCTTGGACTCCTTCTTGGGCTGGGTTGGTTGAGCTGAACTGTTCTTGAAGCGGTAGCTGTCGTTGCCGGTCTCAAGGATGTGGCAATGGTGCGTGAGCCGGTCGAGCATGGCGGTCGTCATCTTCGCATCGCCGAAGACCGTGGCCCACTCGCTGAAGCTCAGGTTCGTCGTGATGACGACGCTGGTTCGCTCGTAGAGCTTGGACAGAAGGTGGAACAGCAGGGCGCCACCCGAGGCGCTGAACGGCAGGTAGCCCAGCTCGTCGAGGATCACCAGGTCGGCGTACATCAACCGATGCGCGATCTGCCCGGCCTTGCCATTGGCCTTCTCGGCTTCGAGCGCGTTCACGAGCTCGACGGTGGAGAAGAACCGAACTCGCCGATGGTGATGCTCAATCGCCTGCACGCCGAAGGCCGTCGCCAGATGGGTCTTGCCCGTCCCCGGTCCGCCGACCAGCACGACGTTCTGCGCGTCCTCGAGGAACTCGCAACGATGCAACTGCCGCACCAACGCCTCGTTCACCTCGCTCTGCCCGAAGTCGAAGCCAGCGAGGTCGCGGTACACGGGGAAGCGAGCGAGCTTCAGTTGGTACGACACTGATCGAACTTCCCGCTCGGCCGTCTCCGCCTTGAGCAGCTGCGACAGGATCGGCTGCGCTGCATCGAAGGCGGGTGAAGCCTGTTGCGCGAGTTCGGAGACGGCATTGGCCATGCCGTGCATCTTGAGTTCCCTGAGCATGATGACGATGGCTCCGCTTGCTGGGTCATGACGCATGGCAGTTCTCCTTCGCCGCATAAGCGTGGCTCGCCTGCGCCTTCGGCCCGCGCAGCGCGTCGTAGCGCAGCACGTTGGCCTGGGGCTCGTTGACCAGGCGAAGCGCCTGAGGCGCGGTCACCATCGGCGCAGGTGGCTTGCCATCGAGCAGCCGGTGCAGCACGTTGAGCACATGCGTCTTGGTCGGCACGCCGGCCTCGAGCGCCAGCTCCACCGCGGTGAGCACGGCCTGTTCGTCGTGATGCAGCACGAGCGCGAGGATCTCGACCATCTCGCGGTCCCCGCCGGGTTGCTTCAGCAACGAACCTTGCAGGCGTCGGAAGCCCTCGGGCAACTCGGCGAACGGGGCGCCGTTGCGCAGCGCTCCGGGCTTCCGCTGCAGGACGGCCAAGTAGTGGCGCCAGTCGTAGACGGTCTGACCGGCGGTGTCATGGCGTCGGTCGATGACGCGCAGGTGCTCGCAGACGATCTGGCCTTCGGCCGCGACGACGAGCCGGTGGGCATAGACACGCAGGCTCACCGGCCGGTTCGCGTACGGCGCCGGCACGCTGTAGCGGTTGCGCTCGAAGTGCACGAGGCAGGTCGGCGAGACGCGCTTGGTGTGCTCGACGAAGCCGTCGAAGGATCGGGGGCGTGGCATCAGGAAGGACCGCTCCTGCGCCCACACGTCGGCGACCGTTCCGGGCAGCTTGCCGTGGGTGATCTCGGACCACAGCGACTTGCAGCGTTCTTCGAGCCAATCGTTCAACGCCTCGAGCGATGGGAACACCGGCGTCGGTTGCCACATCCGGTGCCGCGCATCGCGCACGTTCTTCTCGACTTGTCCCTTCTCCCAGCCCGACGCCGGGTTGCAGAACTCGGCCTCGAAGAGGAAGTGGCTGACCATGGCCTGGAAGCGTGCGTTGATGTCGCGCTCCTTGCCGCGGCGCACCTTGTCGACGGCAGTCTTCATGTTGTCGTAGATGCCGCGACGCGGCACACCGCCAAGCACCTCGAAGGCGTGGTTATGCGCGTCGAAGAGCATCTCGTGGGTCTGCAGCGGGTAGGCCCGCAGCAGGAAGGCTCGGCTGTGGCTGAGCTTGAAGTGCGCGACCTGCAGCTTGGTGCGCTCGCCGGCGATGACGGCCCAGTCCTCGCTCCAGTCGAACTGGAACGCCTCGCCAGAACCGAAGGTCAACGGCACGAAGGTGCCGCGCCCAGTCGTTTGCTCGATCTCCTGCCGACGGGCCGTCCAGGCGCGTGCGAAGGCCGCCACGCGGTTGTAGGAGCCCTCGAAGCCGAGCACGACGAGGTCGGCGTGCATCTGCTTGAGCGTGCGTCGCTGCTTGCGCGACTTCGTCGCCTCGCTCCTGAGCCAGCCCGAGAGCTTCTCGGCGAACGGGTCGAGCTTGCTCGGGCTCTTGCGCTTGGCGTACCGCGGTTCAGCGGAGCCCGCTCGGAGGTACTTCCTGATGGTGTTGCGAGACAGGCCCGTGCGCCGGGCTATCTCCCTGATGGACAGTTGCTCGCGCAGTGCCCAACGCCTGATGACACTCAATGTCGCCACGTCAATCACTCCTACTGCTCCCTGCCACTTAAAGCAGCAGGTTAGGGTTCTTGCGTGGGTCAGTTTTAAATGGAAATTACCGGGGTCAGTGGATCACTTCTGGATGGAAATCAACAAACTGTGGTCAGGCGGGGATAGAACGCTCACCGGGAAATAGCCGACACCTACCCTTCCAGTGTCAATTACGCGGAACACGATAAGCCCGTACTCCCGCCCGATCGGGCAGGCCGACCGCAAGGAAAGCTGTGGGGAATGCGGGTATGGGATGCCGGAGAAAGCGAATGCCGTTCTGTAATGGGACGGATAGGGGTTGAGGCGCAAGCCGACATGACTCCGCGCGAAAGCGAGCAGACTTCCGGCTGGTCTCTCTTTGCAAGAGAGTTTGATGAACCTTCCTAATGGAGGAAAAGCAAATGACGACTATGCAAATAGTTGGTGCAGCCTCCGGCTGCGACGTAGCGTGGCACGGCATCGACTGGGCCGACGCACACCAAACGGTCAGAAGGCTGCAGATGCGTATTGCAAAGGCAGTTAGAGAAGGACGCTGGAGCAGGGTGAAATCTCTGCAATGGCTCCTGACACACTCGTTCTATGGCAAAGCACTTGCCGTGAAACGAGTCACTGAGAACCAAGGCAAGAAGACGCCCGGTGTCGATGGGGAAACCTGGAGCACGCCGGAGTCGAAAGCTGAAGCTGTGTTGTCGCTCAAGCGCAAGGGCTACCAGCCGAAGCCCTTGAGTCGGGTATTCATTCCGAAGGCAAATGGAAAGATGCGTCCTTTGGGGATTCCAACGATGAAAGACAGGGCCATGCAGGCGCTACACCTGCTCGCACTGGAACCAGTCTCGGAGTCCACTGCTGATCCGAACTCCTACGGCTTCCGGCCGGAACGAGCAAGCAGAGATGCGGCTTTGCAGTGCTACATGGCACTTGCGAAGACGCGATCTGCGCAATGGGTCTTGGATGCAGATATCACCGGCTGCTTTGACAACATCAGCCATGACTGGCTACTCGCCAACATCCCGATGGACAAGGCGATGCTCCGGAAGTGGCTGAAATCCGGCTTTGTATGGAAAGGCCAGATGTTCCCAACCGAGGCAGGGACTCCGCAAGGAGGCATCATTTCCCCGACGTTGGCGAATATGACCTTGGATGGAATCGAGCGAATTCTGCGGGAGCGCTTCGGCATTCCCGAGACCAGAGAAGCTTGGAAGAACAAGGTTCACTTGATCCGGTATGCGGATGACTTCGTGGTCACCGGCGCGACGAGAGAAACGCTGGACGAAGCGAAGCAGATGATCGTGGAATTCTTGGCAGTGCGAGGTCTGACCTTGTCGCCGGAGAAGACCAAGGTCGTGCATATCGAGGAAGGCTTTGATTTCCTCGGATGGAACGTGCGCAAGTACGATGGGAAATTCCTCATCAAGCCTGCAAAGAAGAACGTGCAAGCGTTCTTGCGGAAAGTCCGGGGCACGATCAACGAGGCCAAGACAGCGAAGCAGGAGACGGTGATAGCGAAACTCAACCCGGTCATTCGTGGGTGGGCGAACTATCACCGGAACCAGGTGGCGACGGACGCCTTCAACAGGGTGGACTCGCTCATTTGGCGATGGCTTTGGCGGTGGTCATGCCGCAGGCATCCGAACAAGAGGTCTGACTGGATAAAGGATCGTTACTTTATCCGTGAAGGGCTTCGAGACTGGGTGTTCAGCACGACGGTAGTAGATGAAGATGGCGGCGAGAGGAAGGTGACGTTGGCGAAAGCCGCTGACACCTCGATCAAGCGCTATACGAAGATCAAGGGCGAGGCGCATCCATACGATCCCGCGTGGGAGCAGTACTTCGAGGACAGGCTCGGCCTGTCCATGAAGGACAGCTTCAGGGGTCGCGGCAAGCTGCTTCATCTTTGGTACGCACAAGAGGGCGCATGCCCGGTCTGCCACGAGCGCATCACGAAGGAAACCGGTTGGCATGTCCACCATGTCCTTCCAAGGGCTCAAGGTGGAACGGACGCAATGCGAAACCTTGTGCTGCTGCATCCAAACTGTCACAGGCAAGTCCATAGCCGCGGTTGCAGTGAGCTGCCGGCTCCGGTCACACGGAGCTTTGTAGAGGCTTGAGCCCGGTGCGGGGAAACTCGCACGCCGGGTTCTTAGGGGGGGATGGTGCAGCAATGCACTGTCCCTACCCGACAACTGCTCGCGCCCGCGTGAATTCGACGGCTCGCACCTGAAGCTGCCGGGGTTCTCCCGCTGCTTCGAACTGCATAGCCACCAGCGCAACGCCATCTGGCGCATCGTGCAGTCCGGCAACACTGGGCTGTTCCATGCGGTGGGTGCGGGCAAGACCGCCGTCATGGTGGCGGCCAGCATGGAACTGCGGCGGCTGGGCTTGGCGGCCAAGCCGGCCCACATCGTGCCGAACCACATGCTGGAGCAGTACACGGCCGAGTTCGTGCGCCTGTACCCCTGCGCAGCGGTCCTCATGGCCACGAAGGACGATCTGGCCGGCGACCGCCGGCGCGAGTTCGTCTCCCGCATCGCCACCGGCGACTGGGATGCCATCGTGATGACGCACTCGACCTTCGAAATGCTCGGGATGTCCGTGGCCTACACCACACGGCACATCAAGGCCATCATCCACGACCTGGAGATGGCCGTCCGCATGTCGAGGTCCGACGATCGTTCCAACCGGATCGTGAAGCAGCTGGAGCGGATGAAGAAGGCCTGGAAGGTACGCCTTGACCGCTTGGCAAACGAGAGGAAGAGGGACGACTTCCTGAGCTGGGAGTCGCTCGGCATCGACTGGGTGCTGTACGACGAAGCCCACCTGGCCAAGAACCTCTGGCGCCACACCAAGATGGCGCGGATCGCAGGACTGCCGATCGCCAACTCACAGCGGGCGTTCGACCTGTACCTGAAGACGCGCCACACGATGAGCCTCTACCGGGGCCAGCATCGGGGCGTGGTTCTGTCCACCGCGACGCCGGTGGCCAACAGCATGGCGGAGATCCACACCTTCCAGCGCTACCTGCAGCCCAACACGCTGGAGGCACTCGGGCTGGAGCAGTTCGACGCCTGGGCCGCCACTTTCGGCGAGACCGTCACGGCGCTCGAGATCGCACCTGACGGCAGCGGCTACCGCCTGAACACGCGGTTCGCGCGGTTCATCAACGTGCCGGACCTGATGGGCGTGTTCTGTGAGCTGGCCGACATCCGCACGAGGGAGATGCTGAACCTGCCGGTGCCGGACCTGAGGGGACAGAAGCCCCGGACGGTGACCTGCCGGCCGAGCAGCGCCCTCAAGGCGTATGTGCAATCGCTGGTGCGCCGGGCGGAGCGGCTCAGGACTGAGCGCATCGATCCGCGAGTGGACAACATGCTGAGCATCACCAATGACGGCCGCAAGGCTGCACTGGATATGAGGCTCGTCGACGCGACCGCCCTGGCCGATCCCGAAGGCAAGGTGGTGAAGTGTGCCCACGAGGTGCATGAGATCTGGCAGCGAACAGCGGGCAGCAAGTGTGCCCAGCTCGTGTTCTGCGATCTGTCGACGCCGAAGGGCGGCAGGGAATTCAGCGTCTACGAGGACCTGCGGGATCACCTCGTCGAACGGGGCCTGCCCGCCGATGAGATCGCGTTCATCCACGACGCAGAAACGGATGCCCAGAAGGCAAGGCTGTTTCGCCGGGTCCGCGAAGGCTCGGTGCGTGTCCTGCTGGGGTCGACGCAGAAGATGGGGATCGGCACCAACGTGCAGAAGCGTCTTGTCGCCCTGCATGAACTCGACTGCCCATGGCGCCCCTGCGACGTGGAACAGCGAGAAGGCCGCATCCTGCGGCAAGGCAACGATTGCGAGGAAGTGGAGATCGTGCGTTACGTCGCTGAGGGCAGCTTCGACGCCTACAGTTGGCAGACGGTGCTGACCAAGGCGAAGTTCATCGCGCAGGTGATGAGCGGCGACAAGGGCCTGCGTTCCATCGAGGACGTGGAACTCGCGACGCTGAGCTATGCGGAGGTCAAGGCGCTTGCCTCAGGCAATCCGAAGGTGATCGAGAAGGCCGGCGTGGATGCCGACATCGCGCGCTACTCGTCGCTGTTCATGGTGTGGCGCAACCAGCGCTATGCCAACGAGTCGGAAGTGGCGCACCTGCCGATGCGCATCGAAAGCAGCGCGAAGCTGCTCAGGGCGCTGACGAGTGACGCCGACACGGCTGCCCGCCTGCTCAACGCAGGCGACCTGGTGGCTACGGTCCACGGTCGAACGCACCGGGGTCCGGAAAACCTGGGCGATGCCCTGCGGGCGGTGATCAGGATGGCGCGCGCGAGCGTGTCGGCCCGGTCGACCGAGGAAATACTGGGCGAGGTCGGCAGCTTCGAGCTCTGGGTCTTCATCGGCCGTGAGTTTGACGATGTGCACCTGTACCTGAAGGGCGAAGCCGTCCACGACTGCCGGTCCTGCCAGACGGGGCCGGCGCTGTACCAGGCGCTGCGCGACACGATCCTGGCCATGCCGGACCGGCGGGTGGAGACCGAGCGCAAGCTCGCGTCGACACGTCGCCGGCTGGACGAACTGCGCGAGGAACTGGGCAAGCCGTTCGAGCATGAGGAACGGCTGACCGACCTGCTGGGCAGGCAGCGCGCACTGGCTGCCGAACTGGACCTCGACAAGGACGAGGCCGGCACCCAAGGCCTGGAAGCATCCGAAGAATCATTGGCAGCCTGAAGCTGCAACTCAGGCCCCATCGCATCTGCGGTGGGGCCGATTTTCTTCGTGGGCACCAGGTGGTTGACGCCGCTGGGGACTGCACAGGCATCGTTGGTGTCGCAGGATCATTTGGTCGATCCAAGTCTGATGATCTGCCTTGATTGACGCTTGCCGATGGTGCCGGTTTAATGCGCTTGACCGTCGCAACACGCCTGCCATCGACGGTTCAGTTCTGAAGCAGGCCGGTGCTGTCGCCGCTACCCTTCCCGGGCCAGAGCAGCCGTTCGAGGTCGTGACCCTCCCTCCGATCGAACCGACGCTGTCGGTCTATGCCTACATGCTCCTGATCGCTTCGCGAGAGCTGCAGGCTCGACGCCTTCGCGCGAAGTCCTGACCCGTCGGTGCCGCCGATGACGCTCACGACACCTTCGCTGCGCGACGTTGAGGACGGCAGTTGCCGATGAACATGAACGTGGGCGCTGCCAAGGTGCAGCCCTGGTGATCGTGAAACGAAACAGTAGCTTGCCTCTCGATGGAGCAGGCTCGAACGGCCCGCCAGGGTGTCTCAGCCCATGGCTCCAGGACCACGAATCCGGCAACAGCGCACTGCTGGTCCGCCTCCCGACGCGCACAGCTACCGGCTGCGGTCGGCTCGGCCGTGTCGCCGCTCATACCTGTTTCCATGCTCACGTGCTCATTTGCCGCCATTGCTCTTCCGCACTCATTGACGCGGACAGCGGCCCCCGCGCGTCGGCACCACACTCTATGGAGGTTTGCCATGGACCAGCTGTTGTCCTCCCAGCCGATGGAGGCGTCTACACCCGACCGGGGAACTCGCCGCCTGTCCGTGCGGCAAGCGGGCCGAGCCGGAACCGGCAACACCGCGCGTGGCGACTCCACGAACGATGTTGTTGTTCATACAGTCAACGCACTTGGCGAGGCAAAGCTGATCCGGTTCCCGGCGGTGCAGGAACGTGTCAGCATGGGCCGCACCGCGGTCTACGAATTGATCAAGGCCGGCAAGTTTCCGAGGCCCGTCAAGGTCGGCGCGGCAAGTGCCTGGATCGATGTCGAGATCACGCGCTGGATCCAGGAACTGGCCGCGAGACGCGACACATCCAGCTGACGTCGTCGCCTCCCGTAACCTGCCAGCAGTTCTCGATGCGGGGTGCGTCGGCCTCGGTCGTGCGCCTCCCGTGGACCCCCAACTTCAGATCGCGACGGTAGCTTGAGATGACACGATACCCAAAGAGCGGAAAGGGAACCCGATGGACCGTCGCAGAACTCAAGTCCATCCCTGAGTCTTGGCTGGGTGACACCGTCGCCGACGGCGATGGACTGACGGGCGAGGTCCGCGTGTCTTCGGGCGGCACGATCTCGGTCCGCTTCAAGAGTGCCTTCAAGTGGGAAGGCAAGGTCACCTGGCATCAGTGCGGCACGTGGCCTTCGGCGTCGATGGCCGACGTCCGGGCGCAGCGTGATCAAGCTCGCCAGCTCTTGAAGCAAGGCGTCAATCCGAACGACCACAAGAAGGTGCAACGCATCGATTCGCGGTTGGAGGTGGAGGCCAGACTTGCCGATGCCCGTCGACACGAAGCGGAAGACCTCACGTTCCGCGAGATGTTCGAGGCCTGGTTGGCAGATGGCGTGTCTCGTGAGGATGGCAACGCCGAGCTTCGGCGCGCCTTCGAGAGAGACGTTCTCCCTGCGATCGGCGACAAGCCGGTGCGCCTGGTTGACGACTCGGACCTTCGCGCCGCGTTGCGACGCGTCGGCCGTGATCGCGGCGCAGGGCGCACCGCGCAGCGCATGCTCAGCGAACTTCGCCAGCTGTATCGCTGGTCGCTGTCGCGCAAGCCTTGGCGAACACTCGTCGCCGACGGTAGCCCTGCCGAACTTGTCGAGGCACGACAGGTCGTCAATGACGACTATGAAGATGGGATCCGCGACCGTGTGCTGTCAGACGCCGAGATCCGCGAACTCCACGAGATCCAGGTCCGGCTGCGAAGCACCTACGAATCGCTTCCCGCCGGTCATCGGTATGGGGGTGTCCGTCCGATGAAGCGCGAGAACGAACTGGCCATCTGGATCATGCTCGCGACCCTGTGTCGAGCCGGCGAAACGATGAAGGCCGAGTGGAAGGATGTCGACCTCCAGAAGGCCGAGTGGTTCTTGCCGGCAGCGAACACGAAGACGAAGGTGCCGATGCTCGTGTTTCTCTCGCCTTTTGCGCTGCGCCAGTTCGAGGAACTTCACCTGTTGACCGGGCACACGCCGTGGTGCTTTCCCGCTCGGCCGAGCGGCCGGGTGCGAGAGGGCGCCCAGCCGCCGGACCGGCACGTGCACGAGAAGAGCGCCAGCAAGCAAGTCGGCGACCGGCAAGTGCGCTTCATGAGTCGGGAGGGATCGCTCGACCACCGCAAGCATGACGACTCGCTTGTGCTGGCCAACGGTGAGCGCGGTGTCTGGACGCTCCACGATCTTCGCCGCACGGGCGGCACGCTGATGCAGGCAATGGGTGTCCCGCTGGATGTCATCGATCGGTGCCAGAACCATAAGCTGCCGGGCCCGAAGGTGCGGCGCCACTATCTGCACCACGACTACGCCAACGAAAAGCGTGCCGCGTGGAACCGCCTTGGGCAACACCTCGCGACGATTCTGTCCGCCGCTGCGACCTCGAAACAGGTCGCCCGGAAAGGTCGGTCGCGCGGCGCTCGCACTACGACGGCCACCGGGCAAGTGCTGGCGGGTGCGGAGTAGTTCCAAGCCACTTCGCAGGCACTCCGCGCCCACCCGTCATGTTCATTCCACGTCGAACGCCAATACCGCTCGCACTGTCCGCTGCAGTCCGTCGCGGACCGTATGCAGCCGCTGCACGGTTTACCCCTTGGTTTACCCCTCAGGCCGTCACAAGACAAAACGGGTTAGCAACTTTCGTTGCTAACCCGTTGATTTTATTGGCGGAGTGGACGGGACTCGAACCCGCGACCCCCGGCGTGACAGGCCGGTATTCTAACCAACTGAACTACCACTCCATGTGGCTTCCGCATCGCTGCGCAAGTGCCACAAACTTGGCGTCCCCTAGGGGATTCGAACCCCTGTAATCACCGTGAAAGGGTGGTGTCCTAGGCCTCTAGACGAAGGGGACTGAAACTTCTTCGCTACTTGAACTGCGCTGTGCTGACCCGGCCATGTGGTGGAGGTAAGCGGGATCGAACCGCTGACCTCTTGCATGCCATGCAAGCGCTCTCCCAGCTGAGCTATACCCCCGATTTTCTCGTGCGAAGACCAAATAGCCCCACACAAAAACACAATCCGGTTCAGCCATCGCAGTTTCAAGCAAGACTACGATTATAGCCAGCTTTTCAAGCCCTCTGCAAACGCCGAAGCACGGTTTCGCGGGTGAAGAGTTCGAGCACCGCATCGAGCGACGGGGTCTGCGCCCGACCACACACGAGAACACGCGCGGCGTGCGCGAGAACGGGCATCTTCAACCCGTGCATGGCCAGCGTTTCCTTGATCGCCTGGCCGATCGCGGCACGGCTCCACTCGGCGGATTCGAGCTTCGCGCCCAAGGTGGCGAGCGCGGGCCGAACCGCGTCGGTCACGTGCACAGCCAGGTCTTCGGCCGACGCATGCACATCGACGAAGTACATGCCGATCCAGTCGGCCAGCTCGACGGTTGTCGCACAGCGGTCCTTGAAGAGCGCGCACAAGCGTTGCACTCGATCGCCCCGCCCCGTCTCGATGCCGCGCCGCAGGAGTTGTGCCTCGACGAGTCGCGCCAGACGCGCCTCGTCGATCTGCTTGATGTAGTGCGCGTTGACCCAGGCGAGCTTGGCCGGGTCCCACTGCGCCGGGCTCTTCGACAGGTGCTCGCCGTCGAACCACTGCACCAGTTGCTCCCGGCTGAACAGCTCTTCGTCGCCGTGACTCCAGCCCAGGCGCGCCAGGTAATTGAGCATCGCCTCGGGCAGGTAGCCCGCCTCTTCGTAGGCCGTGACGCTCACCGCGCCGCGCCGCTTCGACAGCTTCTGCCCGTCGTCGCCGAGGATCACCGGCACGTGCCCGAACAGCGGCAGCGGCGCGCCCAGCGCGTTGAAGATGTTGATCTGCCACGGCGTGTTGTTGACGTGCTCGTCGCCGCGGAACACGTGGCTGATGTGCATGTCCCAGTCGTCGACGACGACGCAGAAGTTGTAGGTCGGCACGCCGTCGGGCCGCACGATGATGAGGTCGTCGATTTCGCGGTTGGCGATGGTAATCGGGCCTTTGACGAGGTCGTTCCAGGTGACCTCGCCGTCGGGCGGGTTGCAGAAGCGAACCACCGGTTGCACGCCCACGGGCACCGCGGGCAGCACCTTGCCGGGCGCGGGGCGCCAGCGGCCGTCGTAGTGTGTCTTCTCGCCACGCGCACGCTGCGCTTCGCGCATGTCGTCGAGTTCCTGCGGCGTGCAGTAGCAGTGGTACGCGGTGCCCGCGGCGAGCATCTGCGCGATCACCGCGTTGTAGCGCTCCAGGCGCTGCATCTGATAGACCGGCCCTTCGTCGTAGCCCAGGCCGAGCCAGTTCATCGACGCGAGGATCTGGTCGACCGAGTCCTGCGTCGAGCGCGCCACGTCGGTGTCTTCGATCCGCAGCACGAATTCGCCGCCGAAGTGGCGCGCATAGGCCCACGAGAACAACGCGGTTCGCGCCGTGCCCAGATGCAGGAAGCCGGTCGGTGACGGCGCGATGCGGGTTCGTACTTTTGTGGTCATGTTCACAGCGTCCCGAGCCCGCGCAGCAGGTCGGCCTTGATGTCTTCCACGTCGTCGAGGCCGACCGCCACGCGAATCATTCCCTGCGTGATGCCGGCAGCAAGTCGCTGCTCTTCGGTGAGCCGCCCGTGCGATGTGCTGGCCGGGTGCGTGATCGTGGTCTTGGTGTCGCCGAGGTTCGCGGTGATCGAGCACACCTGCGTCTGGTCGATGACGTGGAACGCTTTCTCGCGTGCCAGCGCAGCCCCTTCGGCGGCCGGTGACTTGACGATGAACGACACCACCGCCCCGCCGCTGCCCGACTGCTGCGCCATCGCCAGCTCGTGCTGCGGATGCGACTTCAGCCCGGGGTAGTACACACGCTCGACCTGCGGCTGCGTCTCGAGCCACGCCGCAAGCGTCAGCGCCCGTGCGCTCTGCGCCTGCATGCGGATCGACAGTGTCTCCAGGCCCTTCAGCACCACCCAGGCGTTGAACGGCGAAAGCGACATGCCGGCACTGCGCATCACCGGCACGAACTTCTCGTTGACGAGTTGTTCGGTCGCGCACAGCGCGCCGGCGATCACGCGGCCCTGGCCGTCGAGGTACTTGGTGCCGGAGTGGATGACGATGTCGGCGCCGTATTCGATCGGGCGCTGCAAGGCCGGCGAGCAGAAGCAGTTGTCGACCGCCAGCCACGCGCCAGCGCTCTTCGCGATCGCCGAGAGCGCGCGGATGTCGCACACCTCGGTCAGCGGGTTCGTCGGCGACTCGGCGAACAGCAGCTTCGTGTTGGGCTTGACCGCGCGCTTCCACTCGTCGGGGTCGGTCTGCGACACGAACGAGGTCTCGACGCCGAACTTCGCGAACTCGCGGCCGAACAGCATGATGGTCGAGCCGAACACGCTGCGCGAGCAGATGATGTGGTCACCCGCCTTGAGCAAACCCATGCCGAGCAGCAGGATCGCGCTCATGCCGCTCGACGTGGCGATGCAAGCCTCTGCGCCCTCGAGCGCAGCGAGCCGGCGCTCGAACATCATCACGGTTGGGTTCGTGAATCGCGAATAGATGAAGGCTTCTTCTTCATTGGCGAAGCGCGCCGCGGCCGTGGCCGCGTCGGGCTGCACGAAGCTGCTGGTCATGAACAGCGCTTCGGAATTTTCGCCCCACGCGCTCGGCGGCAGGCCTTCACGCACCGCCAATGTGTCGAGCCGCGCGTTGGCCGGCAGCTGCACGCGCGGGATCTTCTTGTCGTTCATCAACCCAGCTCCGTGGCGCTTTGCAATGCGAGGCGCGAACGGTCGTCGCTCTCTTCTTCGTCGCCTTGCGAGAGGCGCTGTGCGGCCATCGCGTCGAACTCGGCGGCGCTCACGTCGCCGGTGATGTACACGCCGTCGAAACACGAGGCCTCGAAGCTCTTGACGGCCGGGTTGAGCGCCCCCACCACACGCTTCATCGCATTCACGTCCTGGTAGATCAGCGCATCGGCGCCGATGAACTCGCGGATCTCTTCGATGCTGCGGTTGTGCGCGATCAATTCTTCGCTGGTCGGCATGTCGATGCCGTAGACATTGGGGTAGCGCACCGGCGGCGCGGCGGAGGCCATGTAGACCTTGCGCGCGCCGGCTTCGCGGGCCATCTGCACGATCTCTTTCGAGGTGTTGCCACGCACGATCGAATCGTCGACGAGCAGCACGTTGCGGCCCTTGAACTCGACGCCGATCGCGTTGAGCTTCTGGCGCACCGACTTCTTGCGCACGCCCTGCCCCGGCATGATGAAGGTGCGGCCGACGTAGCGGTTCTTCACGAAGCCTTCGCGATAAGGCTTGCCGATGCGCTGCGCGAGTTGCATCGCCGAAGGCCGGCTCGACTCGGGGATCGGGATCACCACGTCGATCTCGTTCGGCGGAATGGTCGAGATCAGGCGCTGCGCCAGCGTCTCGCCCATGTTCAGGCGCGCCTGGTAGACCGAGATGCCGTCCATGATGGAGTCGGGCCGCGCCAGGTACACGTACTCGAACATGCAGGGGTTCAGGCTCGGGTTCTCGGCGCACTGGCGCGCGTGCACACGGCCTTGCAGGTCGATGAAGAGCGCCTCGCCGGGCGCCACGTCGCGCGTGACCTTGTGGCCGGTGCCTTCGATCGCGACCGACTCGCTCGCCACCATCACTTCGCCGCCGTCAGGCCCCGTGCCTTCGCCGAAACACAGTGGGCGAATGCCGAACGGGTCGCGGAAGGCGAGCAGGCCGTGGCCCGCGATCAGCGCGACCACCGCATACGAACCGCGGATGCGCTTGTGCACGGCCGAGACCGCCGTGAACACCTCATCGGGCGACAGCGGCCGGCCGCGCGCGGCCAGCGCCAGTTCGTGCGCCACCACGTTGATCAGCACTTCGGTGTCGCTGGTCGTGTTGATGTGGCGGCGGTCGACGTCGATCAGTTCTGCCTTCAGCGCCTGCGCGTTGGTCAGGTTGCCGTTGTGCACCAGCACGATGCCGAACGGCGCGTTCACGTAGAAGGGCTGCGCTTCTTCTTCGCTGTAGGCATTGCCGGCGGTCGGGTAACGCACCTGGCCCAGGCCCACGGTGCCCGGCAGGCCGCGCATGTTGCGGGTGCGGAACACATCGCGAACCATGCCGCGCGCCTTGTGCATGAAACACTTCGTGCCCTGCATCGTCACGATGCCGGCGGCGTCTTGCCCGCGGTGCTGCAGCAGCAACAGAGCGTCGTAGATCAGTTGGTTGACCGGTGCCTTCGAGATGACACCCACGATGCCGCACATGCTTTCCGCCTTGGTTCAGTCCGGCGCGCGTTTCACGCCGACGGAGGTTGAGTAACGTTGATCGGCAGCCAGGGCATGATTTCCTTGACCACCGCATTCAGCCAGGCCACGCCTAACGAGCGCTGCATCGACGGCCATTTTGCGACCGGCGTGAAGCCGAGCACCAGGGCCAGCAGCAGCAGCACGAGCAAACCGCGCACCAGCCCGAAGGCCGCGCCGAGCAGCCGGTCCAGCGAACTCAGCGGCGTGGCCCGAATCAGAAGGCGGACCAGCCTGGCCCCGATGCCCCACAGCACCAGCGACACGAGGAACACACATGCGAACGCCACGGCGTGATTCAAGGCCGAGCCCGGCTGGCCGATCGACGTGTGCGGCTGCACCAGCGGCGTGAGCAACTGTGCCGCGATGTAGGCCACGACCCAACCGGCGAGCGAGAGCACTTCGAACACGACGCCGCGCATCAGCCCGACGACGATCGACAGCGCCATGAACAGCAGCAGACCGATGTCGACCCAACCCAGATCGAGCGTCATGGCTCACATTCACAGCGTGAGCACGACGCCGCTCAGCCCGGCGCCGCGTGCCTTGGCCAGCGCCTTGTCGGCCTCTTCGCGGGACGCGAACGGGCCGACGCGCACGCGGATGCGGCTGCCGGCGGGCGTTTCTGCCACCTGGGTGTAGGTTTTCAGACCGAGCTTCTCGACCTTCAGGCGTGTCTCGCGTGCGGCGCTCGCGTCGGCGAACGCACCGACCTGCAGAACGAAACGCCCGCCGCTGCCCGCAGCGGGCGGCGTGCCTTCGAGCAAGGCCTTGGCACGCACGGCATCATCGGCCTTGGTGACCGGTTTGGTCTCAGCCGCGACCTTCGGCGCAGGCTCGGCCGGTGTCGGTTTGGCAGCAGGCTTCGCGGCCGCCTTTTCCACTGCGACAGGCGCCGACGGCACCCGCGCGGGGGGAACCGCGGCGACTTCCTTGCCCGCCTGCTCGCGCGTCTCCGTGATCACGTCGTCCGGCGGGCTCTTCAGCGCGGGGGCGGAAGCCTCGGGGGCTGGCGCGTTCTGCGCAACTGCCGGCGGCACACGGGCTGGTGGCATGGCCAGCGGCGGTGCCCCGTCCTTGCGCGGAATCACGATCGGAATGTCGACCGGAATCGGCCGCGGCTGTGTCTCGAACACGAGCGGAAAGCCGATCACGCCGATCACGACCAGCACAGCGGCGCCAATCAACCGCTGCCGTGCGCGGGTGCGAGCCTGGATCACCGCGTCGGCAGGCGCCTGCGATGCGCTTGCGCCCGAAGCGGGGTCTTTCTTGCGACTGAGATTGGACAGCAAACCCATGCGGTGCGAGTTCCAGAATTGCGGGTGGCGGCACAGTGCCCTGGTGCCTTTGCGCCCGCCCTTCGAGTCGTCGGCGCGGGGCGCTCAGACGGCGTGTTTGCCAGTCAACCGGGGCAGTCCGTCCTTCAAGACGCCACCCACGGTTTGGAATGATCCGAGGACCACGATTCTATCAGCGGGGTCGGCGTGGCTCAGTGCTGCGTCGAGTGCTTCGCGGGGGGCGGCATGGCACGCCACGGTCACCGGCCCGGGGCCTTTCAGATTCAACGCGGCATGTCGCCGCGCGAGTTCCTGCGCGCTCGCACCACGCGGCTGCGGCAGGTCGGTGAAATGCCAGTGGTCCACGATGGGGGCGAGCCGCGTGAGGATCGCGTCGATGTCTTTGTCTCGCATCACGCCCAACACGACATGGGTGCGCGGAAAATACGCCATCTGGTCGAGGTTCTGGACCAGCGTGGCCACCGCGTGCGGGTTGTGCGCCACGTCGAGCACCAGCGTCGGCTGCCCGGCGACGATCTGGAAGCGCCCCGGCAACTCGACCAGCGCCAGCCCGTTGCGTGCCGCCTGCGCGGTGATCGGCAAGCGCTCGCGCAAGGCCTCGAAGGCCGCCAGCGCGCCCGATGCGTTCAGCAACTGGTTCGCGCCGCGCAGCGCCGGGTAGGCCATCGCGTTGAAGCGCTTCGTGCGGCCGGCCCAGTTCCACTGCAGCTTGTCGCCCGAATAGTTGAAGTCGCGACCGAAGCGCCACAGGTCGGCGCCGATCTTCTGCGCGTGGTCGACCACGCTCTGCGGCGGCACCGGGTCGCTCACGATCACCGGCTTGCCGGCGCGCATGATGCCGGCCTTCTCGAAGCCGATGGCCTCGCGGGTGGAACCGAGGTACTCGGTGTGGTCGATGTCGATGCTGGTGATGACGGCACAGTCGGCATCGACCACGTTGACGGCATCGAGCCGCCCGCCGAGGCCGACTTCGAGGATCACGAGGTCGAGCGGCGCCATCGACAGCAAGCGCGCGATCACGAGCGTGGTGAACTCGAAGTAGGTCAGGTTGACGTCGCCCCGCGCACGCTCCACCGCTTCGAAGTGCGGCAGCAACTCGGCTGCGTTCACCTGCTGCCCGTTGACTCGGCAGCGCTCCTCGAAGTGCACCAAATGCGGCTTGGAATAGAGGCCGACACGGTAGCCGGCCTGCAGGGCAATGGCTTCGATCATCGCGCAGGTCGAGCCTTTGCCGTTGGTGCCCGCCACCGCCACCACGGGCGCATCGAACACGAGGCCCAGGCGATCGGCCACGCCGCGCACGCGTTCGAGCGTGAGGTCGATCTCTTTCGGGTGCAGCCGCTCGCAGCGCGCCAGCCAGTCGGCCAGCGTGTGGGGCAAGGGTGAAACGCTCAGCGCCGGCTCAGACGACGGCATCGGCGCTCTGGCGCTGCAGGATCGCGATCGCGCGTGCCACGCAGGCACGCATCTCGCGCCGGTCGACGATCATGTCGATCGCACCGGTCTGCATCAGGAATTCGGCGCGCTGAAAGCCTTCGGGCAACTTCTCGCGCACGGTGTTCTCGATCACGCGCGGCCCGGCAAAGCCGATCAGCGCTTTCGGCTCGGCAATCACCACGTCACCCACGAACGCGAAGCTGGCCGACACGCCACCCATCGTCGGGTCGGTCAACACGCTGATGTAAGGCAGACGCGCCTTGGCCAGATGCGTCAGGGCGGCATTGGTCTTGGCCATCTGCATCAGGCTGAGCAGCCCTTCCTGCATGCGTGCACCGCCGGTCGCGGTGAAGCTGACGAACGGGGTTTTCTGCTCGATCGCCGCTTCCACGCCGCGCACGAAACGCTCGCCGACCACCGAGCCCATCGAGCCGCCCATGAAGTCGAACTCGAAACATGCGGCGACGATGGGCACGGCGTGCACGGCGCCACCCATGACCACGAGCGCGTCGGTCTCGCCGGTGGATTCGAGCGCGTCTTTCAACCGCTCGGGGTACTTCTTGCTGTCCTTGAACTTGAGCGCATCGACCGGCAGCACTTCCTGGCCGATCTCGTAGCGACCCTCGGGGTCGAGGAAGGCATCGAGCCGCGCGCGCGCGCCGATGCGGTGGTGGTGGCTGCACTTCGGGCAGACGTAAACGTTCTGCTCGAGGTCGGTCTTGTAGAGCACCGTCTCGCACGACGGGCACTTGATCCACAGGCCTTCGGGCACCGTGCGGCGCTCACCACGTTCGTTCGGTTGGATCTTCGGCGGCAGCAGTTTTTCGAGCCAGCTCATGCGGTGGATCCTTTCAGGAGTCGAGGGCTTGGCGGATCTCGGCGATGAACCCGCCGGCCGCTGCGGCCACATTGTCGCGCGTGCGCGTTTCCAGCAATTGAACGAGGGCCGTGCCGATGACGACCGCGTCCGAGACCGCGGCGACGGCCTGCGCCGTCTTCGCGTCGCGGATGCCGAAGCCCACGCCGACCGGCAGCTTCACGAAGCTCTTGATGCGCGGGATCATCAAAGCCACGGCGGCGGTGTCGAGGTGGCCGGCGCCCGTCACACCCTTGAGCGAGACGTAGTACACGTAGCCGCTCGCGATACGCCCGACGTGCTGCATGCGCGCTTCGGTCGAGGTGGGCGCGAGCAGGAAGATCGGGTCGATGCCGCTCGCCTTCAAAGTGGCCGCGAAGGCTTCGCACTCTTCGGGCGGGTAGTCGACCACGAGCACGCCGTCGACGCCGGCAGCCTTGGCGTCGACCACGAAACGCTCGACGCCGTAACGTTCGACCGGGTTCGCGTAACCCATCAGCACGACCGGCGTGCGATCGTTCTTCAGGCGAAAGCCGCGCACGAAGTCGAGCACCTGCGGCATGCCGATGCCACGCGCCAACGCGCGCTCGCCGGCCTTCTGGATCACCGGGCCATCGGCCATCGGGTCGGAGAACGGCACGCCGAGTTCGATCACGTCGGCACCGGCGTCAGTCATCGCCAGCATGATGTCGACAGTAGCGTCGGCGAACGGGTCGCCCGAGGTGATGTACGGGATCAGCGCCTTGCGGCCGCTGGCCTGCAAGGCGGCGAAGGTGGCGGCGATGCGGCTCATTTCGGACCCTTCATCAACGCGGCGGAACCCTTGGCACTCTGCCCCTGGCACGACGGCCGGCAGAAGAAGTCGGCACCCGACAGGTCGGCGATCGTGCCGATGTCCTTGTCGCCGCGGCCCGAGAGGTTTACCAGCAGGTGCTGGTCGCTGCGCATCGTCGGCGCCATCTTCATCGCGTGGGCGACGGCATGCGCCGATTCGAGCGCCGGGATGATGCCTTCTGTGCGGCACAGGCGGTGGAACGCGACCAGCGCTTCGTCGTCGGTGACGCCCACGTATTCGGCCCGGCCGATGTCCTTCAGGTACGCATGCTCGGGGCCGACGCCGGGGTAGTCGAGGCCCGCAGAGATCGAATGCGTTTCGGTGATCTGGCCGTTCGCATCCTGCAACAGGTAGGTGCGGTTGCCGTGCAGCACGCCGGGTGATCCCTTGCTGAGCGACGCGGCGTGTTTGTCGGTGTCCAGGCCCTGCCCTGCGGCCTCGACGCCGATCAGCCGCGTGGCGGCGTGGTCGATGTACGGGTAGAAGATGCCCATCGCGTTGCTGCCGCCGCCCACGCAGGCGATCACGGCGTCGGGCTGGCGGCCGGTCATCTGCGGCATCTGCACCAGGCACTCGTCGCCGATCACCCGCTGGAAGTCGCGCACCATCGTCGGGTAAGGGTGCGGGCCGGCCACCGTGCCGATGATGTAGAAGGTGTTCTCGACGTTCGTGACCCAGTCGCGCAGCGCTTCGTTGAGCGCGTCTTTCAGCGTCTTCGAGCCGCTCTCGACCGGCACGACGGTCGCGCCGAGCAGGTTCATGCGGTACACGTTGGGCGACTGGCGCTTCACGTCTTCGCTGCCCATGTAGACCACGCATTCCAGCCCGTAGCGTGCGCAGATCGTCGCCGTGGCCACGCCGTGCTGGCCGGCGCCGGTTTCGGCGATCACACGCGGCTTGCCCATGCGGCGCGCGAGCATCGCCTGGCCGATGGTGTTGTTGACCTTGTGCGCGCCGGTGTGGTTCAGGTCTTCGCGCTTCAGGAAGATCTGCGCACCACCCAGTTCTCGGCTCATGCGCGCCGCGTGGTAGATCGGGCTCGGCCGGCCGACGAAGTGCGCCAGCTCCGACTTGAATTCCCGGGTGAATTCCGGGTCACTCTGCACCTCGGCATAACAGCGCTTGAGTTCATCGAGCGCGTGCACGAGCGTTTCGGCGACGAAGCTGCCGCCGTAGGGGCCGAAATGGCCGCTGGCATCGGGTTGTTGATAGTTCGACATGGTGGGAGAATTCTGGTCAGGCAACCGATGCAGCAATGCGGGCGTCGGCCTCGCGCACTGCATCGCAAAACCGGCGGATCGCTTCGGCATCCTTGATGCCTTTGGCCGACTCCACGCCGGAGCTCACGTCAACGGCCCAGGGCCGGACGAGCTGGATGCCGGGGATCACATTTCCTGCATGCAACCCACCAGACAAAACGACTGGAAGGGGCACGTTGTGCGGAATGACGGACCAATCGAAAACCTTTCCACCGCCGCCAAAGCCGTCGACATGGGCGTCGAGCAAAAGCGCCTGAGCGTCTGAAAAACGAGAGCCGAAGTCTAACAAATCGAAGCCCGCCGCCATGCGGGCGGCGCGCAGGTAGGGCCGGGCCGGGCGGCGGCAGGCTTGCGGGCTTTCGTCGCCGTGGAATTGCGGCAGCAGCTGGGGAATCGCCTGCAGCGCAGCGTCGAGGGCGGCGTCGCTCGCGTTGACGAACAGACCGACCGGCATCACGAACACGGGCAGGCGCCGCGCGAGTTCGGCCGCGCGCTGCAGCGTGACATGGCGCGAGCTCTTCTCGTAGAGCACGAAGCCGATCGCGTCGGCACCGGCCTCGACGGCAGCATCGACGTCGGCTTCACGCGTCAGGCCGCAGATCTTGATGCGGGTGCGCTGGTTCATCGGCGTGGCTGCTGCTCAGGGCAGCCAGTCAAGGGCAACGGGTTGGTTCGGGATCGCATGCACCGGATCGTAGTACGGACCGATGAAGTACAGCCCGTCGGCGGGGAACGTGGCCGCGGCGAGGCGCCGGTCTTTCGACTGCAGCACGTCGAGCAGCCAGCTTGCGCTGCGCACCCCAGAGCCCACTGCGAGCAGACAACCCATCAGGTTGCGCACCATGTGGTGCAGGAAGGCGTTGGCGTCGAACTCGAAGCGCCAGTACGCGCCGCGGCGCGTGATCGTGATGGCGCGGAGCGTCTTGACCGGCGACGCGGCCTGGCACTCGGCCGAGCGGAACGCGCTGTAGTCGTGTTCGCCCAGCAGCACCTGCGCGGCCGACTGCATCGCGGCCGCATCGAGCGCGCGCAAGCTCCAACCCACCGAGCCCGCTTCGAGTGCCGGACGAATCGGCGACTCGAGCAGCACGTAGACGTAACGACGACCTTGCGCGCTGAAACGCGCGTGAAAGTCCTCGGGCATCGGCTGAGCCCACTGCACGGCGATGTCCGGCGGCAGATAGCGGTTGGTGCCCCGCACCCAGGAGAAGGGTTCGCGTTCGATGGCGGTGTCCAGGTGCACGACCTGGTTGAGCGCGTGCACGCCGGTGTCGGTGCGGCCGGCGCACATCACTCGCAGTGGGTGGTCGGCAAAGCGCGACAGCGCGCCTTCGAGCTTGTCTTGCACGGTGTTGCCGCCGGGCTGGCTCTGCCATCCCTGGTAGGCCTGCCCGCGGTAGCTGACTCCCAGCGCGACTCTCATGTTTCACCTCTGCCGAAGACCGGCAGAGCGTCGCGCCGGGGCCGGGGAATCACCCCAGGTCGGCCAGCATGCTCTGCGCCTTCGACTTCACGGCGCCGGTGGCCTTGGCCACGACTTCGTTCAGCAGGTCGCGCGCGCCGTCCTTGTCGCCGATCTGGCGGAACTCTTCGGCGAGTTCGATCTTGCGCGCCAACGGGTCGTCGTTGCCGTCGTCGTCGAGCGACGGCAGGTCGCTGTCATCGAACTTGGCATTCGCATTCGCCTTGGCCAGCCGCGGCACCGTCTTGTCGTCGTCGGCGGCCGGCAGATCGAGGTCGAGCGAAATGCCCGACAGGTCGAACGGCTCGGGTTCGGGCAGCTTGGCGCTCGGTGGCTCGCTGCGCAGCGGGGCCGAGGTCGGGAAGTCGAGCGACATCGAATCGTCGGCAGGCCGGCGCGCGGTCGGTGGTGCGAAGGACTGCGTCGCTTCGAGCGGAGACGGCGCGGTGGTGACACCGGGCTCGCCCAGGTCGAGGTCGAGGTCGCCGCCGCCGTCCATTGTCGGCAGGCCGCTGACCGAGGCGCCGTATTGCGAAGGCGAGGGCAGCACCGATTGCGGCATGGTGCTCGCGCCGAGCGGCTCGATGATCTCGCCACCGTGGCCGGTCACGACCACCGGCGTTCCGCCCGGGCGGAACAGCGGGTTGTCGGGGTCGATCTCGGCGCCGAGTTCCTGGGCCTTGGCCCAGTCTTCACCGGTGCCGCGGGTCAGTGCGAAGAGCTGCGTCGCCAGCAGCTCGAAGCCTTTGGTATCGCGGCGCTTGGCATAGACCTCGAGCAGCTTGGTGCGGATCGCCATGCGCTCCGGGCTGCTGCGCATCGCTTCCTTGAGGATCTCTTCGGCCTGCAGGTCGCGGCCATAGGCGAGGTACACGTCGGCCTCGGCCACCGGGTCGACGTCGCCGATCGCGTCGAGCTGGCTCAGCGAATAACTCATCGACGACGATGCACCGGCCGCATCACGCGTATCGATGCGCTGGCCGCCGCTGGCGCCGAAGAAGGAGTCGGGCTGCAGGCGGCTTTCGAGGAACGAGGTTTCGCCGCTGTCTTTCTTGCCACGCTTGCGGTAGGCATAGAAGCCCAGACCGCCGAGCAACAGGGCCAGCGCAGCGCCGCCGAGTGCCATCGGGTTCTCAAGCAGCGTGTCGAGCAAGCCAGGCTCGGCCGCCACGGGCGCCGGCGCCGGCATGGTCGGGCGCGAAGCTGCGACCGGCGGCGGTGTTGCGACGGCGCTGGCGGCAGACGCCGACGCGGCGGCAACGACCACCGGGGCCGAGGCCGGCGCGGGCACCGGCAACGCGGGTGCCGAGGCGATCACCGGAGTCGTCGGCGCAGAAGCCACGAGCGGTGGCAGCAAGGCCGGCGCGGCCGGGGCCGGGGCCGACGCCGAGGCCGGCGCAGGTGCAACGGCAACCGGTGGCACGGGTGCCGGCGCCGGCGGCTTCACCGGCGCAGGGGCCGGCACGGGTGCCGGCGGCGCGGCCGCGACCACCGCAGGCGTGGGCACAGCAGCAGGTTTGGCAGCGGCGCTTGACGCAGCCCCCGCCATCTTTTTCAGCTCCTCGACGTTCTTCGAGAGCTCGGCGACGCGCACGTCGGCAGCCTTCTTCTCGCGGTCCTTCGAAATCTGCGCTTCGGCGCTGGCGGCAGCACCTGCCGGTGCAGCACCCTTGCTGAGCGTGAGCTTGTCGGGCGTGGGCGCGGCGGCGCGCTTGCCGTCTTCGACCGAAGCCTGCACCTTGCCACTGGCCTGGCGCGCGCTGCCTTCGGTCTTGGCGGCCGGCACGGCGCCGGCCAGGCGCTGGCGATAGGCGCCGAAGTCAGCGCTCTGCGCCTGGATCACCTGGCGCGCCTCGGAAGGCGACGTGCCTTTCGCGGATTCGGCGCTCGGCACCGACAGCACCACGCCGGACTTCAGCCGGTTCATGTTGTTGTCGACGAAGGCTTGCGGGTTGCTGCGGTACAGCGACACCAGCATCTGGTCCAGCGACACGCCGCCGCGCTGGGTGCGCGACGCGATCTTCGACAAGGTGTCGCCGGCCTTGACGCGGTACTCGTCGGCACCTTCGGGTCCTGCGGGCGAGGCCGCAGGCGCAGCAGCGGCTCTCGGCGCACGCGGTTCGCGCGCCGGAGCCGGCTCGGCCTCTGCACGAGCGGGCACCGCCCTGCGCTCGGGGGTACTGGGCGAAGCCGGTGCCGGTGCGGGGGCAGCCGCCGACATGGTCGGGGCCACGGCCGGCGCGGGCGCAGCCGGCGCACGCGCGGTGGCCGTCGGCGGGTCGAGCAGCAGTGTGTATTCGCGCACCAGACGCCCGGTGGCCCAGGTGATCTCGAGGATCACGTCGACGAAGGGCTCCTGAACGCCGCGGTCGCTGGTGATGCGCAGATAAGGCCTGCCGTCGGCGCGGCGCTGCAGCACGACCTGCGTTCCCGGCAGCACCGGGTTGTAGTCGACGCCAGCGGCTCTGTACGACTCGGGGGGTGCCACGCGGATGCGCAGGTTCGATGCTTCTTCAGGCGACAGACTGGTGACATCGATCTCGGCCCGCAGCGATTCGCCCAAAGCCGACTGCACTTGCAGCTTGCCCAGACCCAGCGCCCAGGCGGCGGGGGCAACCAGACAAAGTGCGGCAGCAGCCACCCCGGTCAGGGCGAAACGCCCCGAGAACGTCGATTTTCTTTTCAAGGCGTCTCCCAATTGGACGAAGCGGGCAGCCATACAAGCCCGGCAATCACGTAACTGTCGATGACGTGAAACACGTAAATTTTCGGTGAATTACCAGAAATCACAATAGCATCAATGAGATACGCTGACAAGCTCATGCAATGGCTGACATTGCGCCGCGAACGCGAACCGAGAGTTTTGCACACCCCCATGTTGCAATGCGACAACGATGTGAGTCACCGCTGTCACCACCTCAAGCTTCGATGACGATCCGCAGCATTCTGCGCAAGGGTTCGGCCGCACCCCACAGCAACTGGTCGCCGATGGTGAACGCCCCCAGATACTCCGGGCCCATCGCCATCTTGCGCAAACGCCCGACCGGAATGGTCATCGTGCCCGTCACCGCCACCGGCGTCAGGTCGTGCATGCTGGCTTCGCGCGTGTTCGGCACCAGCTTCACCCACGCGTTGTCGTTCGCGATCAGTGCTTCGATGTCTGACATCGGCACGTTCTTCTTCAGCTTGAACATCATGGCCTGGCTGTGGCATCGCATCGCGCCGACGCGCACGCAGAAGCCATCGACCGGCACGGCCGGCGCGCTGAAGCCCGGGCCCTGGCCGAGGATCTTGTTGGTCTCGGCCCCGCCCTTCCACTCTTCCTTGCTCATGCCCCAGCCCGTCTCGTCGGGCTGCTTCCCGACACCCAGATCCTTGTCGATCCACGGGATCAGGCTGCCGCCCAGCGGCACGCCGAAGTTCGCGGTGTCGGCTTCGCTCAGGCCACGCTGCTTCGCAGCGAGCAAACGGTCGATCTCGAGAATGGCGCTCTTCGGATCGTCGAGCAAGGCGCGCACCTCGGCGTTGAGCGTGCCGAACTGCGTCAGCAGCTCGCGCATGTGCGCAGCGCCACCACCCGAGGCCGCCTGGTAGGTCATCGTGCTCATCCACTCGACGAGCCCGGCCTTGTACAACGCGCCCACGCCCATCAGCATGCAGCTCACGGTGCAGTTGCCACCGATCCAGTTGCGGCCACCGGCCGCCAGCGCGTTCTTGATCACCGGCATGTTGACCGGGTCGAGCACGATGACGGCGTCGTCCTTCATGCGCAGCGTCGAGGCCGCATCGATCCAGTGGCCCTTCCAGCCGGCGGCGCGCAGGCGCGGGAACACGTCGCTGGTGTAGTCGCCGCCCTGCGCGGTGATGATGATCTCGCAGCGCTTGAGCGCCTCGATGTCAAAGGCGTCGAAGAGCTTCGTCTCGTTCTTCGCCATGGCCGGGGCGGGGCCGCCGGCGTTGCTGGTGCTGAAGAACACCGGCTCGATGTGGTCGAAGTCGCCTTCGGCCTGCATGCGGTCCATCAGCACGGAACCGACCATGCCGCGCCATCCAACCAAACCTGTGAGTCTCATGTCGTTCGCCCTTTCAGAAAGTTGTTGAAACCTCTTGCTGCCCCGGCTCGTTCGCCAGGTGCAGGGGCGAGACGAACCGGAGCTTGCTAGCCCTTGATCGTCTTCTTGGTGAAGTTGCCCGAGAGCATGGCGACGACGGCGTCGCCCATTTCGCGGGTGCCGACCTTCTGCGTGCCTTCGGACCAGATGTCCGGCGTGCGCAAACCCGAGGCGAGCACCTGCTGCACCGCCGATTCGATGCGATCGGCGGCGGCGGGCTGGCTCAAGGAGTATCGAAGCATCATGGCGGCAGACAAGATTGTAGCCAACGGGTTGGCCAGGTCCTTGCCCGCGATGTCGGGCGCGCTGCCGTGGCTGGGTTCGTACAGGCCCTTGCCGGCGGCATTCAGCGACGCCGACGGCAGCATGCCGATCGAGCCGGTGAGCATCGCCGCTTCGTCGGACAGGATGTCGCCGAACATGTTGCCGGTGACGATCACATCGAACTTCTTCGGCGCGCGTACCAATTGCATCGCCGCGTTGTCGACGTACATGTGGTCGAGCGCCACGTCGGGGTACTGCGCGTGCACTTCGGTGACGATGTCTTTCCAGAACTGGAAGGTCTCGAGCACGTTGGCCTTGTCGACGCTCGTGAGCCGCTTGCTGCGCTTGCGCGCGGCCTGGAACGCGACGTGCGCGATGCGCTCGATCTCGGGCCGCGAATAACGCATCGTGTCGAAGGCTTCTTCGGCGCCGGCGAACGCGCCGTCGGGCGACTCGCGCCGGCCGCGCGGCTGGCCGAAGTAGATGTCGCCCGTGAGTTCGCGAATGATCAGGATGTCCAGGCCCGCCACCAGCTCGGGCTTCAGGCTCGACGCGTGCGTGAGTTGCTCGTAGCAGATCGCCGGGCGGAAATTGGCGAACAGGCCGAGGCTCTTGCGCAGCCCGAGGATCGCCTGCTCGGGGCGCAGCGCACGCTCCAGCGTGTCGTACTTCCAGTCGCCGACAGCGCCGAAGAGCACGGCGTCGGCCGCTTGCGCCAAGCGCAGCGTCGACTCGGGCAGCGGGTGGCCGTGGGCCTCGTAGGCCGCGCCGCCGACGAGCGCTTGTTCGGTCTCGAAGTGCAGGTCGAGCACGCCGAGCACACGCACCGCTTGCGCCACGATTTCGGTGCCGATGCCGTCACCCGGCAGGATCGCGATCTTCACGAATCAGTTCCTTGATATTTCAAAAATGGAATCGGCTAGATGCGGTGCGCCAGCCAGGGCTTGCTCAGCAGCCGCTCGGCTTCGAAAGCCCGGATCTTGTCAGCGTGCCGCAGCGTCAGGCCGATGTCGTCGAAGCCGCCGAGCAGGCAGAATTTGCGGAACGGCTGCACGTCGAAGGGCAGCGTCGAACCATCGGGTTTGATGACGACCTGGCGCTCCAGATCGATCGTCAGCGCGTAGCCCACGAAGGCCGCCACTTCGTCGAACAGCTTGGCCACTTCGTGCTCGGGCAGCACGATCGGCAGCAGGCCGTTCTTGAAGCAGTTGTTGTAGAAGATGTCGGCGTAGCTCGGCGCGATCAGCGCGCGAAAACCGAACTGGTCGAGCGCCCACGGCGCATGCTCGCGTGACGAGCCGCAGCCGAAATTCTTGCGCGCCAGCAGCACCGAAGCGCCCTTGTACCGCGACTGGTTCAATACGAAGTCGGGGTTGGGCCGACGCGAAGCCGGGTCCTGCCCCGGCTCGCCGTGGTCGAGGTAACGCCACTCGTCGAACAGGTTGGGCCCGAAGCCCGACTTCTTGATCGACTTCAGGAACTGCTTCGGAATGATCGCGTCGGTGTCGACGTTCTCGCGGTCCATCGGAGCGACCAGGCCGGTGTGGATGTGAAACGGTGTCATGGTTTGCTCAGCGCGTGTCTCAGACCAATCGGCCCACATCGACGAAGTGGCCTTCGATGGCCGCAGCCGCCGCCATCGCCGGGCTCACGAGGTGGGTTCGGCCGCCTGCTCCCTGGCGCCCTTCGAAATTGCGGTTGCTGGTGGATGCGCAGCGTTCGCCGGGCTCGAGTCGGTCCGCGTTCATCGCCAGGCACATCGAACAACCGGGCTCGCGCCACTCGAAGCCCGCGGCCTTGAAGACCTTGTCGAGCCCTTCGCGCTCGGCCTGTTCTTTCACCAGGCCCGAGCCCGGCACGACCATCGCCAGCTTCACGTTCGAGGCCACCTTGCGGCCGATGTGGCGCACCACGGCAGCGGCTTCGCGCAGGTCTTCGATGCGCGAGTTGGTGCAGGAGCCGATGAAGACCTTGTCGATCAGGATGTCGGTGATCGGCTTGTTGGGTTCGAGTGCCATGTACGCCAAGGCGCGCTCGATCGCGCCGCGCTTGCTCGCATCCTTTTCGCGGTCGGGGTCGGGCACCCGGTCGTCGATCGACAGCACCATCTCGGGCGACGTGCCCCAGGTGACCTGCGGGCGGATTTGCGCGGCGTCGAGCTCGACCACCAGGTCGAAGTGCGCCCCGGCGTCGGAGTGCAACGTGCTCCAGTAGCGAACCGCCTGGTCCCACTCGAGCCCGGCAGCGGGCGAGAACGGCCGGCCCTTGACGTAGGAGATCGTGGTCTCGTCCACACCCACCAGGCCGGCGCGCGCGCCGGCTTCGATGGCCATGTTGCAGACCGTCATGCGCCCTTCCATGCTCAAGGCACGAACGGCAGAGCCGGCGAATTCGATCGTGTAGCCGGTGCCGCCGGCGGTGCCGATCTTGCCGATGATGGCCAGCACCATGTCTTTGGCGCTGCAGCCCGGGCTCAGCTTGCCCTCGACCCGCACCAGCAGATTCTTGGCCTTCTTCGCCAGCAGCGTCTGCGTGGCGAGCACATGCTCGACCTCGCTCGTGCCGATCCCGTGCGCGAGCGCGCCGAACGCGCCGTGGGTGGAGGTGTGCGAGTCGCCGCAGACGACGGTCATGCCCGGCAGCGTGGCGCCCTGCTCCGGCCCGATCACGTGCACGATGCCCTGGCGCCGGTCGTTCATCTTGAACTGGGTGATGCCCAGGCGGTCGCAGTTGGCGTCGAGCGTGTCGACCTGCAGGCGCGAGATCGGGTCGGTGATGCCGTGCGAGCGGTCGGTGGTCGGCACGTTGTGGTCGCTGACCGCGAGATTTGCCGACAGGCGCCAGACCTTGCGGTTCGCGAGCGTGAGGCCGTCGAAGGCCTGCGGGCTCGTCACTTCATGGACCAGGTGCCGGTCGATGTAGAGCACGGCCGTGCCGTCGTCTTCGGTATGGACGACGTGTTCGTCCCAGATCTTGTCGTACAGCGTGCGCGGCATGGTCACGGTGGCGCCCACAGGCGCCGGCCCCAGTCAAAACGCTGATTTTAGGCGCAAGCCGCAGCGTTCATCGCTGCAGCCGCACGGGCCCGACGCGCGCTCAGGCGCGCTTGGCGATGGGGGTGACGGCGCGCGCGGTCGAGCCGTTGAACAGCTGGCGCGGCCGGCCGATCTTGTACTCGGGGTCGCCGATCATCTCGTTCAGCTGCGCGATCCAGCCGACGGTGCGCGCCAGCGCGAACACGGCGGTGAACAGCGGCACCGGAATGCCGATCGCGCGCTGCACGATGCCGGAATAGAAGTCGACGTTCGGGTAGAGCTTGCGCGAGACGAAATAGTCGTCTTCGAGAGCGATCTTCTCGAGCGCCATCGCCAGCTTGAAGATCGGGTCGTTGTGCAGGCCGAGGGCGTCGAGCACCTCGTGGCAGGTCTCGCGCATCAGCTTGGCGCGCGGGTCGTAGTTCTTGTAGACGCGGTGCCCGAAACCCATCAGCTTGACGTTCGAGTTCTTGTCTTTCACCTGCTTGATGAATTCGCCGATCTTCTCGACACCGCCGGCCCTCTGCACGTCCGACAGCATGTTCAGCGCCGCCTCGTTCGCACCGCCGTGCGCCGGGCCCCACAGGCAGGCCACGCCCGCCGCGATCGCCGCGAACGGGTTGGTGCCCGACGAGCCGCACAGCCGCACGGTCGACGTGGACGCGTTCTGCTCGTGGTCGGCGTGCAGGATGAAGATGCGGTCCATCGCGCGCACCAGCACGTCGTTGGGTTCGTATTCTTCACACGGCGTGGCGAACATCATGCGCATGAAGTTGCCGGCGTAGCTGAGGTCGTTCTTCGGGTAGATGTAGGGCTGGCCGACCGTGTACTTGTAGGCCATGGCCACCAGCGTGGGCATCTTGGCGATCAGGCGGATCGCCGAGATCTCGCGATGCTCCGGGTTATGGATGTCGGTGCTGTCGTGATAGAACGCCGAGAGCGCGCCGACCAGGCCGGTCATGATGGCCATCGGGTGCGCGTCGCGCCGGAAACCGCGCAGGAAAAACTGCATCTGCTCGTTGACCATGGTGTGGTTGGTCACGAGCTTGGTGAAGTCGGTCTTCTGCGTCGCATTGGGCAGCTCGCCCTTGAGCAGCAGGTAACAGGTCTCGAGGTAATCGCAGTTCTCGGCCAGTTGCTCGATCGGGTAGCCGCGGTACAGCAGCTCGCCCTTGTCGCCGTCGATGTAGGTGATGGTCGAGTTGCACGACGCCGTCGACAGGAAGCCCGGGTCGTAGGTGAACTTGCCGGTCTGCGCGTAGAGCTTGCGGATGTCGATCACATCCGGGCCGATCGTGCCCTTGTAGAGCGGCATGTCCATGGACGGGCTGCCGTCGGAGAAGGACAAAGTGGCTTTCACGTCGGACGGGGTCATGGGCTTTCCTTCAAGTTCCTGGTTTGTACGGGCCGCTGGCGCCCGGTCACGGGGGCGCTCGCATCATTTGCAACACCTGCGCCACATCGTCGCGCAGCAACTCGCCTTCGGGCTCCTTGCGGGCGAGCAGGAGGTCGAGCAAGTCGTTGTCCGACAGATCCATCAGCACCTGCAAGCCTTGGGCCTGATGTTGCGTGAGCGTCAGGGCGTGGCGGTTGAAGAAGCGCTCGACGAACAGGTCGTTCTCGAGCAGGCCGCGCCGGCAGCGCCAGCGCAGCTTGCTCAGGGCCCGCTCGTCGATGGCAGTGTGCATGGCCTGGATGACGTTTCACTGACGGCTTGCCGGGCTCAGACGGCGCGGCGCACCATCAGCTCCTTGATCTTGCCGATCGCCTTGGTCGGGTTCAGGCCCTTCGGGCAGACGTCGACGCAGTTCATGATGGTGTGGCAGCGGAACAGGCGGTACGGGTCTTCGAGGTTGTCGAGCCGGGCACCGGTGCTCTGGTCGCGGCTGTCGGCGATGAAGCGGTAGGCCTGCAGCAGCCCGGCGGGGCCGACGAACTTGTCCGGGTTCCACCAGAAGCTCGGGCAGCTGGTGGAGCAGCTCGCGCACAGGATGCATTCGTAGAGGCCGTTCAACTCGTCGCGCTCTTCAGGCGACTGCAGGCGCTCTTTCTCGGGCGGTGCTTCGTCGTTGACGAGGTAGGGCTTGATCGAGTTGTACTGCTTGAAAAACTGCGTCATGTCGACGATCAGGTCGCGGATCACCGGCAGGCCGGGCAGCGGCTTGAGCACCACCACGCCGGGCAGCGTGCGCATGTTGGTCAGGCAGGCCAGGCCGTTCTTGCCGTTGATGTTCATCGCGTCGGAGCCGCACACGCCTTCGCGGCACGAACGCCGGAAGCTGAGTGTCGGGTCGACGGCCTTGAGCTTGTTCAGCGCGTCGAGCAGCATGCGCTCGCTGCCGTCGAGCTCGACCTCGATGGTCTGCATGCGCGGCTTGGCGTCGGTATCGGGGTCGTAGCGGTAGATCTGGAACACGCGCTTCGTCATGACTGCTGCCTCTGGAATTAAAACGTGCGGACCACGGGCGGGATCGAATCGACGGTGAGCGGCTTCAGCTGAACGGGCTTGTAGTCGAGCCGGTTGCCTTCGCTGTACCAGAGCGAGTGCTTCATCCAGGTCGCGTCGTTGCGGCCGTTGGGGAACTCGGGCGAGTCGCCGTAGTCGTTCACCGTGTGCGCGCCGCGGCTTTCTCGCCGGGCGGCTGCCGAGACCATCGTGGCCAGGGCCACTTCGATCAGGTTGTCGACTTCCAGCGCTTCGATGCGGGCGGTGTTGAACACCTTGGACTTGTCGGCCAGGTGGATGCCCTTCACCCGCTCGGCCAGCGCCTTGATCGCGACCACGCCGTCGTCCATCGAGACCTGGGTGCGGAACACGCCCGCGTGCAGCTGCATCGTCTTGCGGATGTCGTTGGCCACGTCCTGCGCGTACTCGCCGCGGGTGGTGCCGTCGTATTTCGCCAGCCGAGCCAGCGTGTAGTCGGCGGCATCGGGCGGCAGCGGCTTGTGGGTCTTCGTCTTCAATGCGCTGTCGACGATGTGGTTGCCGGCGGCGCGGCCGAACACCAGCAGGTCGAGCAGCGAGTTCGTGCCCAGGCGGTTGGCGCCGTGCACGCTCACGCAAGCACATTCACCGACCGCGTACAAGCCGTTCACGATGGCGTTCGGGTTGCCGTCTTTCGGCGCGACCACCTGGCCGTAGATGTTGGTCGGCACGCCACCCATCTGGTAGTGGATCGTCGGAACGACGGGGATCGGCTCCTTCGTGATGTCGACGTTGGCGAAGTTGTGGCCGATCTCCAGCACACTGGGCAGGCGCTTGGCGATGGTCTCGGCGCCGAGGTGGGTCATGTCCAGGACGATGTAGTCCTTGTTCGGCCCGCAGCCCCGCCCTTCCTTGATTTCCTGGTCCATGCAGCGCGAGACGAAGTCACGCGGCGCCAGGTCTTTCAGCGTCGGTGCATAACGCTCCATGAAACGCTCGCCGTCGCTGTTGCGCAAGATCGCGCCTTCGCCGCGGCAGCCTTCGGTCAGCAGCACGCCGGCACCGGCCACGCCGGTCGGGTGGAACTGCCAGAACTCCATGTCTTCGAGCGGCAGGCCGGCGCGCGCCGCCATGCCCAGACCGTCGCCGGTGTTGATGAAGGCATTGGTGCTGGCCGCGAAGATGCGCCCGGCCCCACCGGTGGCGAGCAGCACGGTCTTGGCTTCCAGGATGTGCACGTCGCCGGTTTCCATTTCCAGCGCGGTCACGCCGACCACGTCGCCGTCGGCGTCGCGGATCAGGTCGAGCGCCATCCACTCGACGAAGAAGTTGGTACGCGCCTTCACGTTCTGCTGGTACAGCGTGTGCAGCATCGCGTGGCCGGTGCGGTCGGCGGCGGCGCAGGCGCGCTGCACCGGCTTCTCGCCATAGTTCGCAGTGTGTCCGCCGAACGGGCGCTGGTAGATCGTGCCGTCGGGGTTGCGGTCAAACGGCATGCCGAAGTGTTCGAGCTCGTACACGACCTTGGGCGCTTCGCGGCACATGAACTCGATCGCATCCTGGTCGCCGAGCCAGTCGGAGCCCTTCACGGTGTCGTAGAAGTGGTAGTGCCAGTTGTCCTCGGACATGTTGCCGAGCGACGCGCCGATGCCGCCCTGCGCCGCGACCGTGTGCGAGCGCGTCGGGAACACCTTGGACAGCACGGCCACGTTCAGGCCGGCGAGCGCCAGTTGCAGCGAGGCGCGCATGCCGGAGCCGCCGGCACCGACGATCACCACATCGAACTTGCGGCGGGTCACGGAAGCCGTGCCGGCCGACATTGGGGGGGTACCCGCTTGCATCGTCAAAGTCTCCAAAGCACTTGAATGGCCCAACCCGCGCAGCCGACCAGCCACACGATCGTGAACACCTGGGCGAGCAGGCGTGCGCCGACCGGCTTCACGTAGTCCATCCAGATGTCACGCATGCCAACCCACACATGCACCAGAAGCGCCACGATCACGACGAAGGTCAGCGCCTTCATCCACTGACGCGAAAAGATGCCGGCCCACTTGTCGTAGCCCATCTCGCCGGGCAGCAGCACCTGCACGATGACAGCGAGCGTGAACAGCGCCATCAGCGCTGCGGTGACACGCTGCGAGAGCCAGTCGCGCAGACCGTAGTGCGCACCGACGACGATGCGCTTCGAACCGAAATTCTGTGCCATGGGTGGCCGCCTCAGAAGAAGAGCTTGGCGCCGAGCGCCAGCGTCAGCACGACGCTCACCGCCAAGGTGAAGACCGCCGACTTGCGCCCGAACTCGAGCGTGACCGCGTGGGTGGCGTCCATCCACAAATGGCGCACACCTGCAATGAAATGGTGCAGGTAGGCCCAGATCAGGGCGAGCGCGACGAGCTTGAAGAACCAGCCCGGCAGGAAACCGACGCCGCCGGCGAACACCGCCGTGAACTGCGCGTACGAGATCTCGGAGGTGAGGCTGGTGTCGAACATCCAGATGATGAAGGGCATCAGGATGAACATCAGGCCGCCGCTGGCGCGGTGCAGGATCGACACCACGCCCGCCAGCGGCAGGCGGTAACCGAGCGCGTCGATCAGCCGCATGTTCTCGCCCGGTCTTGGTTTTGCTGTAAGCGCCATGTTCAGCCTTGCCTCTCGACGTAGTTCAATGGAGATGAAACCGCTGGGTAACCCGTAGAGTTTATTGCAATGCAACAGAATTCTTGGGGCAGCGGCCGGGAATGTGCCGAAACAGGGCGTGGCTTCGCGCAACCCGCCTCAACTCAGTTCGTTTCTGTAGTAATGGGTGGCAGTGCTGTACAAACCACGCCGCAGCTCGACCGGCCGGTCGCCGTAAGTCATCGACAGCCGCTCCACGCTGAGCAGCGGCGAACCGGGCGCCAGCCCCAGCAAGGCCGCGCTGGCGTCGTCGGCCGCCACCGCGCGGATCTTTTCTTCGGCGCGGATCATGCGCACGCCGAACTCGGTTTCGAACAGGCCGTACATCGGGCCGCGGTAGTTGCTCAGCCGTTCGGCCGTCAGGCCCTTGAAGAGCTGGGCCGGCAGCCAGATGTCATCTAGCACGACCGGCGCGCCGCGGAACGACAGCAGCCGCCGCACCCGGATCGTCGCGTCGCTCGGTTTCAGGTTCAGCGCGCGTGCCAGTTCGGCCGGCGCGCGCTGGCGCTGGCAGTCGATGAACCGGCGGGTCGTGCCCCCCTGCTCCGCGGCGTCGGGCATCAGCCGCAGAAAGCGGAACTGGATCTTCTCTTCCGCGTGGGTCGCCACGAAGGTGCCCTTGCCTTGCCGGCGCACCAGCAGGTTGTCGCCCGCCATGGCGTCGATCGCCTTGCGCACCGTGCCCTGGCTGACCTTGAAGCGCACCGCCAGCTCCATCTCGCTCGGAATGGCCTCGCCGGGCCGCCACTCGCCCTGCTGCAGGCTGCGCGTCATCAGCGTCTTGATCTGCTGGTACAGCGGGCTGAAGGCGGGGCTGTCGCCGGCCTCGGCGGCCGGGGGCGGCGCGAGCGCGGAAGACGTGGCGGAGGCGGGCATGCCCGGATTGCATCACAGGCGCCCGGCGCCGTCCACGGCTCTGCAGAATGATGTCTTATGTAAGACATAAGATCAGGCGGGGCCGGGAAATCCCGAATCCGGGCGCCGCTGTGGCCTAAACTTGAGGGCAGCCGCGAGCCGCCTCGCGCCACTCTTCGTCCTTCCTCCTGCCTACCCTTCTTCGGAGATTTCCCATGAGCAAAAAACCCGTTCGCGTTGCCGTCACCGGTGCCGCAGGCCAGATCGGCTACGCCGTGCTGTTCCGCATCGCCTCGGGCGAAATGCTCGGCAAGGACCGGCCGGTCATCCTGAGCCTGCTCGAAGTGCCGATGGAAAAGCCGCAGGCCGCGCTCAAGGGCGTGATCATGGAGCTCGAAGACTGCGCCTTCCCGCTGCTGGTCGGCATCGAAGCCCACGGCGACCCGATGACCGCGTTCAAGGACGTCGACTACGCGCTGCTGATCGGCTCGCGCCCGCGCGGCCCGGGCATGGAACGCGCCGAGCTGCTGGCCGTCAACGCCGAGATCTTCACCGCGCAGGGCAAGGCGCTGAACGCCGTGGCCAGCCGCAACGTCAAGGTGCTGGTGGTTGGCAACCCGGCCAACACCAACGCCTACATCGCCATGAAGAGCGCGCCCGACCTGCCGCGCAAGAACTTCACCGCCATGCTGCGCCTCGACCACAACCGCGCGCTGAGCCAGATCGCCGCCAAGACCGGCAAGCCGGTCGCCGGCATCGAGAAGCTCACTGTCTGGGGCAACCACTCGCCGACCATGTATGCCGACTACCGCTTCGCCACCATCGGCGGCGCGGCCGTGAAGGACATGATCAACGACCAGGTCTGGAACGCCGACACCTTCCTGCCCACCGTGGGCAAGCGCGGCGCGGCCATCATCGCCGCGCGTGGCGTCTCGTCGGCCGCTTCGGCTGCCAACGCCGCCATCGACCACATGCGCGACTGGGCGCTGGGCACCAACGGCCAGTGGGTCACGATGGGCATCCCGTCCGACGGCCAGTACGGCATTCCCAAGGACGTGATGTTCGGCTTCCCGGTCACCTGCGCCGGCGGCGAGTACAAACTCGTCGAGGGCCTGCCGATCGACGCTTTCAGCCAGGAGCGCATCAACGTGACGCTGGCCGAGCTGCAAGGCGAACAGGACGGCGTGAAGCACCTGCTCTGATCGCACTGCGGCCATGAGCGACCCCCTCGTTCACCCGCGCCAGGCCCTGTTCGACACCGATGAGGGCGCCGCGCCCTTGCCGGTGTGCGACCACTATGCCGGTGTCGAGGTGCGCATGCGCAAGAGCCTGGCGCTTCAGGCCGAGCTCGGCCCGGTGTTCGACGTGACGCTCGACTGCGAAGACGGTGCCGCCGTCGGCGGCGAAGCCGAACACGCGCACCTGGTCGCCGAAATGCTGATGTCAGCGGCCAACGTGCACGGCCGCGTCGGCGCACGGGTGCACCCGGTCGATCACCCGGCGTTCACGCAGGAGACCGACACGCTCGTCGGCCGCGCCGGCAGCCGGCTCGCGTACCTGATGGTCCCGAAGCCGCGCGACTTTGCCGACGTGGAACGCGCCTGCGGCGAGATCGACCACCAGATCCGCGTGCATGGCATCTGCCGGCCGATCCCGGTGCACGTGCTCGTGGAAACGCACGGTGCGCTGCGCGAGGTCGAGCGCATCGCGGCGCACCCGCGCGTCGAGTCGATCTCGTTCGGGTTGATGGACTTCGTCTCGGCGCACCGCGGTGCGATTCCCGCCGCCGGCATGAGCGTGGAAGGCCAGTTCACGCACCCGCTGGTGCTGCGCGCCAAGCTCGCCATCGCCGCGGCCTGCCACGGCTTTTCCAAGACACCGTCGCACTGCGTCGTGACCGAATTCAACGACCTGCAAGCCGTGTCGGCGGCCGCGACCAAAGCCTCGCGCGAACTCGGCTACACGCGCATGTGGAGCATCCACCCGAACCAGATCCGTCCGATCGTTGCAGCTTTCGCACCGGGCGCGGCCGAGATCGAGCAGGCGGTCGAGATCATCACGGCGGCGCAGGCGGCGAACTGGGCGCCGATCAGCCACCGATCCGCCGGCCGCGACACGCTGCACGACCGCGCCAGTTACCGCTACTTCTGGCAGGTGCTCGAGCGCGCTGCGCGCACCGGGCAAACGCTGCCGGCCGAGGCCCGAAGCGCCTGGTTCGAAGCGCACAGCGCCTGAGGCTGGCGCGCCACTGACACAACGCGTCGGACCTGTATCCGAAACGAAACGGCCGCGTCGGGCGCAACCAGCGCCACGTCGTTTCAGCGCTACGGACACGCGTGACAGGGCTCACGCCGCGAAGCCGGCGCCGGGCCGGGAATGCGCAATATTGCCCAGCCTCGACCGGCCGGTCGGGCGCATTGGCCGCGCGCCAGTGACAGCTTTTTGTTGCAATCGCACCCGGGTCGACGTGCGGCGGGCGCCCCGGCATGCAGACAATGCGCTCGCATCTTTGCGTTGAGGAGATTCCTGAATGAACCGTCTGTCCACCCTCGGCTTCGCCGTCGCCCTCTGCGCCGCAAGCTTTTCTTCCATGAGCCAGACCGCCGCCCAGCCGGCGACGGGACCTGCCGCCAAGCCGGCCAAAGCCACACCGGCCAAGAAGGCCGCCGCCCCTGTGGCGGCCGACCCGGCCGCCGCCACCCCGGCCCAGCTGGCCGCCGCCGAACGTGTGTTCTACGGCACCTACCTGTGCGAGTTCGACAAGAGCGTGCAGGTCTCGTCGATTCCCAAGTTCCCCGGCTACGCCGAGCTGCGCTTCGGCAAGTCGGTCTACGTGATGAAGCCCGTGGCCTCCGAGACCGGCGCGATCCGCCTCGAAGACGTGAAAGGCGAAACGCTCGTCATCCAGATCGCCAACAAGTCGATGCTGCTGAACGTCAAGTCGGGCCAGCGCCTGCTCGACGGCTGCGTCAGCGACAAGCACACCAAGGTCGCCTCGGCAGCGAGCTGATCCCACCCCAGGGTCCCGAAAGGGCTCCGTTGCCGCGCGCGACGGAGCCCTTTTGTTTTTCGGCGCACGCGTTTTGCCACAGTACGCGTCATGAAGTATGTACAATTGTTGCATACCAATCGGAAGGCACACCATGGAAGCCACCGTTGCCGAACGCGGCCAGATCACACTGCCCAAGGCGGTGCGTGACGCCCTCGGGCTGACCAAGGGCACCCAGCTCAAGGTCGAGCTCGACGGCGGCCGCATCATCCTGCGCAAGAACGTCGACGATGCGATCTCGCGTGCTCGCGGCCGCTTCAAGCTCGACGGCTTCGCGTCGACCGACGATGCGATGCGCGCGATCCGCGGTCGTGCGCCGGGCGATCCGCTCGATGTCTGACGTGGGGTCGGCGGCGTGATCGCGATCGATTCTTCCGTGATCGTCGACCTGCTGTCCAACGACGCCGCTGCCGCCGAAGGTGCCGAAGTGAGCCTGCGCCAGTCGCTGTCGATCGGCCCCGTCGTCGTCTGCGACGTGGTGCTGGCCGAGGTCACCACCGCGCTGCGCGACGGCGCCGAGGCGCTGGGGGTGCTCGAGGACATAGGCATCACCTTTCTCGCCGTCGAGTCCAAATCTGCGGTGCGTGCCGGCGAGATGCAGCGTCGCTACCGCCAGCGGGGCGGCTTGCGTCAACGCACCGTGCCCGACTTCATCGTCGGGGCACATGCCTTGCTTCAATGCAGCGCATTGATCACACGCGACGCGGGTTTCTTCCGCGACTATTTCAAGGGTTTGAAAGTCATCGTGCCGAAGACACCCTGACCTTCCCGCCCACTCTCACCCGACTTTCCCAGGAGCCACGACCATGCTTCAAGCCTACCGCCAACATGTCGCCGAACGCGCTGCGCTCGGCATCCCGCCGCTGCCGCTGTCGGCCCAGCAGACCGCACAAGTGATCGAGCTTCTGAAAGCGCCGCCCGCCGGTGAAGAAGCGACGCTGGTCGAGCTCATCACCCACCGTGTGCCGGCCGGCGTGGACGACGCCGCCAAGGTCAAGGCGTCGTACCTCGCCGCCGTGGCGCACGGCACCGAGAAGTGCCCGCTGATCGACCGCCAACGCGCCACCGAACTGCTCGGCACGATGCTCGGCGGCTACAACATCCACCCGCTGATCGACCTGCTCGACGACGCGCTGGTCGGCGCCACCGCCGCCGAAGCGCTGAAGAAGACCCTGCTGATGTTCGACCAGTTCCACGACGTTCAGGACAAGGCCGGCAAGGGCAACGCGAACGCCCAGGCCGTGCTGCAGAGCTGGGCCGACGCCGAGTGGTTCACCTCGCGCCCCGAAGTGGCGAAGAGCATCAGCGTCAGCATCTTCAAGGTGACCGGCGAGATCAACACCGACGATCTGTCGCCCGCGCCCGACGCCTGGAGCCGCCCCGACATTCCGCTGCACGCACTGGCGATGCACAAGAACCCGCGCGCCGGTGTGGTGCCGGAAGAAGAAGGTAAGCGCGGCCCGGTCAAGTTCATCGAAGACCTGCGCGCACGCGGCCACCTGGTGGCCTACGTGGGCGACGTGGTCGGCACCGGCTCGTCGCGCAAGTCGGCGACCAACTCGGTGTTGTGGTTCACCGGCGAAGACATTCCCTTCGTGCCGAACAAACGTTTCGGCGGCGTGTGCCTGGGCGGCAAGATCGCGCCGATCTTCTACAACACGATGGAAGACTCGGGCGCGCTGCCGATCGAGCTCGACGTGAGCCAGATGAACATGGGCGACGTGGTCGAGCTGCGCCCCTACGACGGCAAGGCACTGAAAGACGGCAAGGTCATCGCCGAGTTCAGCGTCAAGAGCGACGTGCTGTTCGACGAAGTGCGCGCCGGCGGCCGCATTCCGCTGATCATCGGCCGCGGCTTGACCGCCAAGGCGCGTGACGCGCTGGGCCTGGCGCCGAGCACCCTCTTCCGCCTGCCGCTGAACCCGGCCGACACTCAGCGCGGTTTCAGCCTCGGCCAGAAGATGGTCGGCAAGGCCTGCGGCCTGCCCGTCGTGAACGGCGTGCAGCAAGGCGTGCGCCCCGGCACCTACTGCGAACCGCGCATGACCTCGGTTGGCTCGCAGGACACGACCGGCCCGATGACGCGCGACGAGCTGAAAGACCTGGCCTGCCTCGGTTTCAGCGCCGACCTCGTGATGCAGAGCTTCTGCCACACCGCCGCCTACCCGAAGCCGGTCGACGTGAAAACGCACCACGAGTTGCCGGCCTTCATCAGCACCCGCGGCGGAATCTCGCTGCGCCCGGGCGACGGCGTGATCCACAGCTGGCTCAACCGCTTCCTGCTGCCCGACACCGTGGGCACCGGCGGCGACAGCCACACGCGTTTCCCGATCGGCATCAGCTTCCCCGCCGGCTCGGGCCTCGTGGCCTTCGCCGCAGCGACGGGCGTGATGCCGCTCGACATGCCCGAGAGCGTGCTCGTGCGCTTCAAGGGCAAGCTGCAACCCGGCGTGACGCTGCGCGACCTGGTCAACGCGATCCCGCTCTACGCCATCAAGGCCGGGCTGCTGACGGTCGAGAAGAAGGGCAAGAAGAACATCTTCAGCGGCCGCATCCTCGAGATCGAAGGCCTGCCCGACCTGAAGGTGGAACAGGCCTTCGAGCTGAGCGACGCTTCGGCCGAGCGCAGCGCCGCCGGCTGCACCGTGCACCTGAACCCGGAGCCGATCAAGGAATACATCAACAGCAACATCACGCTGATGAAGTGGATGATCAATGAGGGTTACGCCGACGCGCGCACGCTCGAGCGCCGCATCAAGGCGCAGGAAGCCTGGCTCGCGAGTCCGCAGCTGCTCAAGGGTGACGCCGATGCCGAATACGCGGCCGTGATCGAGATCGACCTGGCCGACGTGCATGAACCCATCGTCGCCTGCCCGAACGACCCCGACGACGTGAAGACGCTGAGCGAAGTCTCGGGCGCGGTGATCGACGAAGTCTTCATCGGTTCGTGCATGACCAACATCGGCCACTTCCGCGCCGCCAGCAAGCTGCTCGAAGGCAAGCGCGACATTCCGGTGAAGCTGTGGGTCGCACCGCCCACGAAGATGGATGCGAAGAAGCTCAGCGACGAAGGCCACTACGGCGTGCTCGGCAATGCCGGCGCGCGCATGGAGATGCCGGGCTGCAGCCTGTGCATGGGCAACCAGGCGCAGGTGAAGGAAGGCGCCACGGTGTTCAGCACCAGCACGCGCAACTTCCCGAACCGCCTGGGCAAGAACAGCAACGTCTACCTCGGCTCGGCCGAACTGGCAGCCATCTGCTCCAAGCTCGGCCGCATTCCGACCCGCACCGAGTACATGGCCGACATGGGCGTGCTGACGGCCGCGAGCGACAAGGTCTACCAGTACCTGAACTTCGACAAGATCGAGGAGTTCAGCGACGCGGCCGAGAAAGTCAGCGCGTAACCAGCGCTTTCATTTCGGCGCTGCTCGCGTCCCGATTCGAAAGGCCCCACGGTGCAGACTGCGGGGCCTTTCGCTTTCAGGGATTCAGCGATGACCACAGGAACTCCAGGCACCGCATGGTTTCCAAACGCCGCATGAAAGATTCGAAGCGCCCGAGCCCCGGGCCTGTGCTCACGCTGTTGGCGGTGACCCTGCTGGCGGCCTGCAGCACGAGCAACCGGGCCAGGATCGAACCCGAGGCCTTCGGCTCGACCACGACGCACGCGCGCAACTACGCCAGCCCGCCGGCGCGCACCTGCGAAGCGGCGCGGCGCGCGCTGCTGAGCCAGGGTTTCGTGATCACGTCGGCCAATGCATCCCAAGTCGACGGGCGCAAGAACTTCCAGCCCGAGCACGACCTGCACGTCGTGCTCGAATTCCACGTGGTGTGCGCCCCCGACGGCAAGGGCGGCAAGAAGTCGATCGCGTTCGTCAACGCGCTGCAGGACCGCTACGCACTGAAGAAAAGCAACAACTCGGCGAGCGTGGGGGTGGGTGCGATCGGCTCCTTGTCCTTGCCCTTCACGTCGAGCGACGACTCGCTGGTCAGGGTGGCCAGCGAAACCGTCACCGCCGCTTCGTTCTACGACCGCTACTTCGTGCTGCTGCAGCGTTTTCTGGCGGTCGACTACGAGCAGGAAGAGATCAAGGCCGTCGAACCGGCCGGCCTGACGCCCCAGCCTCCGAAGCCCGCCGCCATCGCCGCCTCGGCCCCGTAGCCTGGGCCGTGCGTTTCAGGGCGCGCTGATCCGCGTGATCCCGCCGCGCGTCAGCACGTAGAGCGCACCGTCCACACCGCTCAGCAAGTCCACCGGGTCGCCGGAGACCGTGGCGAATGCGTAGGCCGCGTTGTTGACCCAGTCGTAGCGGGCGACGAACTTGCTCACGTAGTCGGCAAAGTAGTAGCTGTTGCGGTAGCCGGCAGGGAACGGCGCGGCGTCCGGGTAGAAGGTTCCACCGGCGATCGCGAATCCGATCAAGAACCCGCCCGGGCCCGAACCGGCGGGCGAGGCCGCACTGTGTTTGTAGGCCAGCAGCGGGCCGGTGACGCCCGCAGTCACGTTGTCTGGCCCTTCCGAAGCCGGCCAACCGTAGTTCGCACCCTGCACGCCGAGGTTGATTTCTTCCCAGAGGCCCTGCCCCACATCGTTGATGTGGATGCGGCCGGTGCCGGGCTGCACCGCGAACGTGAACGGGTTGCGCAGGCCCGAAGCCCAGACCGCGCGCGCCTGGCCGCTCTGCGTGGCGTAGTACGGGTTGTCGGTCGGGATCGAGCCGTCGTCGTTGAGACGCAGCATCTTGCCGAACACGTTCCCCAGGTTCTGCGGCGTCGAACTGTCGGCGTTGTCGCCCACGGCCACATAGAGCTTGCCATCGACGCCGAAGTGCATGGCGCCGCCGTTGTGGTTGGTGGCGCTCAACGCCGGAAGCTCGAACAGAATCAGTTCACTTCCGGCAGTGTCGCCGGTTGCAGTGAAACGGCTGACCCGGTTGTGCGTGCCGTTCGTGGCGGTCGTGTAGTAGACGTAGACATGACCGTTGGTGGCGAAGTTCGGGTGCAGCGTCACGCCGATCAGGCCGCGCTCACCGTTCGAATCGACCGTCAGGTTCAGCATCGGCGTCGCCAGCAGCGCCCCGGCGGCGCTCACGACCCGCAAGGCGCCGCCCTGTTGCGCCACGAAGATGCGACCGTCAGGCGCCTGCGCGAACGCGGTCGCGCTGTTCACACCGGTGATCCACGACTCGTTGCGTGTGAAGCCGGCCGGCAGCGTGCGGCTGCCGCCGAACTGAACCGTGCGGCTCACCCACGGCGACACGTTGCCGGCCGCGTCGCGCGCACGGGTGCGCACCACGTGCTGGCCCGAGGCGTAGGCGTTGGAGTCGACCGTCACGCTGTGCGGGCTGCCCGTGCCGGTGGCGCCGACCTGGGTGCCGTCGAGCTGGATTTCAACGCCGGTCACGGCGACGTTGTCGGTGGCCGCAGCGCTCAGGGTGAGCGTGCCGGCCAGGCCCGTGGCGAATGCGGCCGGCGCGGTCAGCGAAGCGACCGGCGCTTGTATGTCCACCCCGCCCGGGGCACTCACGGTCACCACCACTGCGCTGCTCGTTGCCACGAGACCGAAGTTGTCGGTCGCGCGCGCGGTGATGCTGTGCGCGCCGGTGGTGGCGGGCGTCCACGCCAGCGTGTAGGGGCTGCTCGTGTCTTCGCCGAGCCTGGTGGCGCCGTCGAAGAATTCGACCCTTGCCACGCGGTCGTCGGTGTCGGTGGCGGTCGCCGCCAGATTGATCAATACGCCGGTCGTGCCGGTCGCCGGTGTTCCGCTGAGCGCCACGACCGGCGCGTTGTTCGTGACCGGCCCGGTGTCGGTGAAGGTCGCGGTGTAGGTCGTGTTGGCCGCGGGTGTGGCGATGGTGTGGCTGGCGGCGCCGCCGTCGCTCCAGCTCGCGAACGTGTACCTGCGGCCATTGAAGTTCTGCGCCGCGGCACCGAGATCACGCTCGATACCGACAACGCCTGTGATCGTGGACGCCGTGACCGGCTGGCCATCGAGCGTGAGTGCGAGGCCCGTGGGCACGGTCGCGAGTGTCACTTGCGCTTTTTGCGGCTGGATGTCGCGCGTCACTTCGTGGGTGAGGCCGGCGCTGTCGGTGGCGCGCAGGTGGAAGCGGTAGAAGATGTTGTCGGAGGTTTCGCCTCGCACCGGGATCTGCACGCTGCCGTTGGCGCCCACGGTGTCGAGCAGCAGCGGGTGGTTGTGGGTGTCGTGGTGAAGATTGACCCACCAGGTGAGCCGCGTCGCGGCCAGCACGCCGTCTTCGGTGTCGGTGCCGCTGCCGCTGAAAGTGACCGTGTCGCCGGCTTTGAAGGTCGCTCCGCTCGACGGACTGACGATGCGGGAGACAGGGGCAACATTCGGTGCTGGTGCTGGTGCTGCGTCGTCATTGCCACCGCCACAAGCCGCGAACAGAAGTGGCAGGGTCAGGCTGGCGAGCCTCAGTCTCGATGCGATGTTCATTCTGAAGCTCCACGCGTCACGGCCACAGCCACCGTCGCACATTTTGTGCCGGGCACGCACACCCAGGCTGTCAGCTTTTGTAGCGGCGCGTTGTCGGTCAGCGCGCCGCCGGGGCCTTGCTGAAGTATTCGTCGTACCGGTGCACGAAGTCCTTGCTGGCCGTGAGCGGCAGGTGGCAGGCGCGGCAGGCGAGCGTGGTGTCGGGGGCTTTCTCGCCACTGGCCAGCCAGGCCGCGTAGACCCAGTCGCCGTTCTTCAGGCCCTCGGGGGCCGAGGCGCCCCAACCTTCGTTCTTGCCCATCACGAAGACACGCAGCAAGGCCGCCTTCACGAGCTTGCCATCGGGGCCTTGTTTCAGCGTGCCGTCGGGGTTCTCGGCCGCGGCGAAGTTTTCCATCACGAAGACCGTGCCGTTCGGGAACCCGTTGGCCGCCGTGCCGGCCGTGGCCACGCTGTTCATGTAGATCTCGCGCACCTGCTTCGCATCGGGCCGCTGCACGGCCGAGAGGAACTTGGGCCAGCTGCGGTAGTTCGCGGGCACGGCGAGTTCGCCGTCCTTGAGCTGCGCCACCGGCACCTGCGGCGTCACCGACGAGCAGGCCGCCAGTACCAGCGCGGAAACGGCAAAAGCGAAGACGTGTCGGTTCATCGGCATGGTGGGCTCCGGTCGGTTGATGCGCGCCGAGACTAACCGAAAGCGCCTGCCGGCGCCCACCCCCAGTTCAGTCGCGTTCCGGCGCAATGGCGGTCGCGTAGTCGACCAGCGCACCGAGGATGTCCTGCCCGCGCTCGTCGGCGGCTTCTTCAAGCAGATCGATGCGCTCGAAGAAGGCCTGCAGCGTGAGAGCGCCACCGGCGCCGTCGTGCAGCCGGTGCGCGCAGTGCGCCTGCCATTGCACCTGCTCGGCTTCGCTCAGGGTTTGCGGGAAGTTGCGGGCGCGAAAGCGGAACAGCAGTTCGTCGAGCCGCGCATCGGCGAACGCCGGGCGCTTGCCCGCGAGTTCCTCACCCGGCAAGGCCCGCAGCCGTTCGAGCGCGCGCCGGTCTTCGTTGCCGACGAAACCACCGTAGAGGTCTTCGTCGACGTCGGTCGTGCCTTCGCGCGCCGGCCGTTCGAACACCGCGGGCCAGATGCCGGCCAGCAGGTTCGCTTTTTCCTTCAGCACGTCGGCATGGCGGTGGGCCTGCGCCACATCGAGCCCCCACTTCGCGGCGGTCGCGTCGCTCAGCGTCTTCAGGTTGCCGATCACGATCGGCGACTTGTTGATGTGGACCGTCTTGACCGGCAGGCGCGTCACGCCTTCGGGCAGGTCTTCGTTGCGGCTGAACATCCGCAGCCGGATCGCCTCGGCGTTCAGCGTCAGCAGTTCGGCCGGGTCGGCGCTCAGGTCCCAGACGATCACTTCGTTCTTGTTGCTCGGGTGCGGCGCCATCGGCCACACGAGGGCGGTGCCGCCGCGCTCCACGCCGTACATGCCCGAGATGTGCAGGAACGGCTTGCCCACGCCCATCTCGGCGACGACCGCGTCTTTCTTGCGCAGCTTCAGGCAGAAGTCCCACAGCTTGGGCTGCTTCTGCTTGATGAGCCGCGCCAGCGCGATGGTGGCGCGCACGTCGGAGAGGGCGTCGTGCGCCGCGTCGTGCGCGAGGCCGTTGGCCTTGGTCAGGTGTTCGAGCTTGAACGACGGTCTGCCGTCGTCGTGCTTCGGCCATTCGATGCCGTCGGGGCGCAGCGACCAGGCGGCGCGCACCACGTCGAGAATGTCCCAGCGCCCGCACTGGTTCTGCCATTCGCGCGCATACGGGTCGATCAGGCAGCGCCAGAACAGGTGGCGCGTGACCTCGTCGTCGAAGCGGATCGAGTTGTAGCCCACGCCCACCGTGCCGGGCCGCGCGAGCTGTTCTTCGATCGCGTCGGCAAACGCATGCTCGGGCACGCCACGCTCCAGGCAGGCTTGCGGCAGGATGCCGGTGAGCAGGCACGACTCCGGGTCGGGCAGGTAGTCGGGCGCGGGCTGGCAGTAGAGCATCACCGGGGCTTCGATCTCGTTCAGATCGGCATCGGTGCGCACGCCGGCGAACTGCGCCGGCCGGTCGCGGCGCGGCACGCGGCCGAAGGTTTCGTAGTCGTGCCAGAAGAAGGTCAGGTCGCTCATGCGGGCAATCTAACAGGAGCCGGTTCGGCTAAGCTCACGGGCTCGTTCCATCCGGCCTTGCGCCACCTGCGGAGACCCTGCCTCATGACCCGTGTTTTCAACTTCAGCGCCGGCCCCGCCGCCCTGCCCGAGTCCGTGCTGCGCCAGGCGGCCGACGAGATGCTCGACTGGCATGGTTCGGGCATGTCGGTGATGGAAATGAGCCACCGCGGCAAGGAGTTCATCTCGATCCACGCCGAGGCCGAAGCGCTGCTGCGCGAGCTGATGGCGGTGCCGAAGAACTACAAGGTGCTGTTCATGCAGGGCGGCGCGATGGCCGAGAACGCGATCGTGCCGATGAACATGCTGCGCGGCAAGGCGAGTGCCGACTACATCAACACCGGCGAGTGGTCGAAGAAGTCGATCAAGGAAACGAAGAAGTACGCCAAGGTCAACGTGGCCGCCAGTTCGGAGAGCACGAACTTCGACCGCATTCCGAAACGCGACACCTGGCAGCTCGACAAGGACGCGGCCTACGTGCACATCTGCTCGAACGAGACCATCGGCGGCGTCGAGTACCACTACACGCCCGACGTGGGTGAGGTGCCGCTGGTGGCCGACATGTCCTCCTCCATCATGTCGCGCCCGGTCGACGTGTCGAAGTACGGCCTGATCTACGGCGGCGCGCAGAAGAACATCGGCCCGGCCGGCCTGACGATCGTGATCGTGCGCGACGACCTGATCGGCCAGGCGCTGCCGATCACCCCCTCGGCCTTCGACTACAAGCAGCAGGCCGACAACGACTCGATGCTCAACACCCCGCCCACCTACGCGATCTACATCGCCGGGCTGGTGTTCAAGTGGATCAAGGCACAGGGCGGCCTCGCGGGCATCGAAAAACACAACCGCACCAAGGCCGCGCTGCTGTACGACCTGCTCGACACGAGCGCGTTCTATTCGAGCCCGGTCGCGATCGAGGACCGCTCGCTGATGAACGTGCCGTTCAAGCTGAAGGACGAATCCCTCGACGAAACCTTCCTCAAAGGTGCGCAGGCGCGCTCGATGCTGCAGCTCAAAGGCCACCGTTCGGTCGGCGGCATGCGCGCCTCGATCTACAACGCGATGCCGATGGAAGGCGTGAAAGCGCTGGTCGCCTACATGAAAGAGTTCGAGGCCGGCCATGCGTGACGCGGGCGCCGCGACGTTCAAGGTGCTGGTGCTCAACGCCATTTCGCCGAACGGCCTGAAGCGCCTGCCGGGCGCGCGCTACAGCGTCGGCAAGGATATGCGCGACCCCGACGCCGTGCTGGTGCGCTCGGCCGACATGCACACGCTCGACATCCCGGCCAGTGTGCGTGCCATCGCACGCGCCGGCGCCGGCACCAACAACATCCCCGTCAAGCTGATGAGCGAACGGGGCGTGCCGGTCTTCAACGCGCCCGGCGCCAACGCCAACGCGGTGAAGGAACTGGTGCTCGCCGGCATGCTGCTGGCAGCGCGCAACCTCGCAGCGGCACTGCGCTTCGTGGCCGCGCTCGACCCGGCCGCCGAGGGCATGGACAAGGCCGTCGAAGAGGGCAAGAAACACTTCGCCGGCATCGAGCTGGCCGGCCACACGCTGGGCATCGTCGGCCTCGGCAAGGTCGGCTGCCTGGTCGCCGACGCCGCCATCAAGCTCGGCATGGACGTGTTCGGGCACGACCCGCACATCACGGTCGATGCCGCCTGGAGCCTGCCCGCACAAGTGAAGAAAGCCGCCAGCGTCGACGAAGTCCTGAAGCACTCCGACTTCGTCACGCTGCACGTGCCGCTGATCGAGGCCACGCGCGACCTGGTCAACGCCGACAACCTGCGCCTGATGCGCCCCGGCGCGGTGCTGCTCAACTTCTCGCGCGAAGGCGTCGTGAACGAGGCCGCCGTGCTGGCCGCACTGCACGCCGGCAAGCTCGGCTGGTACGTGTGCGACTTTCCGAGTGCCCAGCTCAACCACCATGCGCGTGTGATCGCGCTGCCGCACCTTGGCGCCTCGACCGCCGAAGCCGAAGAGAACTGCGCCGTGATGGTGGCCGACCAGCTGCGTGATTACCTCGAACACGGCAACGTCATCAACGCCGTGAACTTTCCGCAGGTGAGCATGGCGCGCGAGTCGGCCTACCGCATCGCCATTGCCAACGCCAACGTGCCCAACATGCTGGGCCAGATCTCCACCGCGATGGCGCACGCCGGCCTGAACATCCACAACATGGTCAACAAGTCGCGCGGTGACATGGCCTACACGCTGGTCGACGTCGACAGCCCCGTGCCCGCCACGCTGCTGCAAGACCTGGCCGGCATCGCCGGTGTGCTGTCGGTCCGCTATTTGCTCGAAGCCTGGCCGAGCGCAGGCTCATGACCGGTGGCGAACGGCCGATATCGACGCTGAACCCGTCCGACCCGCCCCCGCCACCCGACTTTCCCCATGACCCCGCCGAGCATCGACGCCCCGCCTGAGCGCCTGGTGCACCAAGACCCCTTGGAACCGAACCCGGCCGATGTCGAGCGCCAAGCCCGCGCTGCGCAGGCCAGCCTGGTTTTCAGCCGCGCGCGCAGCTCCAACCGCGCGGCGCCGGTGGTCGGCGGGTTGGTGTGCTGGCTGCTCTGGAACAGCAGTGACCACCGCCTGCTGATGGGCTGGTTCGTGCTGTTGTTGCTGGTGGCCGGATGGCGCGAGGCCGTGCACCAGCGGTTCATCGCCGACGACCAGGCCCGCGCCACGCAATGGGGCCTGCACTACGACTTTGCGCTGTTCGGCGCCGGATTCGTGTACGGCCTGCTCGGCACGGTGCTGCTACCGCGGCACGAGCCAGCCGCCGCAGCGATTCTGCTCGCCGTGCTGGTGGCCATCACCTCGGTCGCGATGGTCGTGCTGTCGACCAAGTGGCGCTCGACGCTCGCCTTCGCGCTGCCGGTGCTGCTGCCGACCATCGTGGTCGAGCTCGCACAGGGCAACCGTCTGTCCATTTTCATTGGCCTGGGCCTGACGGTCTTTCTGAGCCTCATCGCCGCCGAAGCGCGCCGCGCCTCGGAGCACACGCTGGCGATGCTGCGGCTGCGCTTTCGCATGGACGAACTCGCTTCGCAGCGCCAGCAGGCGCTCGATCTGGCGCAGCGCAGCAGCGCGGTGAAGAGCCAGTTCCTGGCCACCATGAGCCACGAGATGCGCACGCCGCTGCACGGCATTCTGGGCGTGACCCGGCTGCTGCGCTCGGCGCCGCCCGACGACGCGGCAGCGAGCCGCACGCACCGGCTCGAGATGATCGAGCGCACCGGCGAACACCTGCTCGGCCTGATCAACGACGTGCTCGACTACTCGCGCATCGAAGGCGGCCACCTGCGTGTGGAGCCGGTCGACTTCGACCTCGCCGCACTGGTCGAATCGGTCGCCGACCTGGCCCGCATCTCGGCGGCTGAAAAAGGCCTCACGCTGGTGCTCGACGTTCAGGTGCCGTTCCCCTGCTGGGTGCATTCCGACCCGTCGCGCCTGCGCCAGGTGCTGCTCAATCTGACCGGCAACGCCGTCAAGTTCACCGAGCGCGGCGGTGTGCACCTGAGCGTGCGGCGCCAGGCCTCGGGCGCCACCACGATCGACGTGACCGACACCGGCCCCGGCGTCAAAGCCGACCAGCACGAGCTGATCTTCAATGCCTTTCACCAGACCGACGGCTCGTTCGGCCGCAAACACGGCGGCACCGGCCTGGGCCTGACGATCTCGCGTGAACTGGCGCGTGCGCTCGGCGGCGAGCTGGTGTGCACCGACGCGCCCATGGGCGGCGCACGTTTCGTGCTCGAGCTGCCGTTGCCGCCCGGTACGCCGCCGGTGGCGCCAGTGCCGCCGGCCGAGGCCCTGGTGGCACTGAGCGGCCGCGTGCTGGTGGCCGAAGACAACCCCGTCAACGCCATCGTGACCGAAGCGCTGCTGCAACGCACCGGCCTCAGCGTCGATCTCGTCACCGATGGTGCACAGGCCGTGGCACGCGCCGCGTCGACGCGCTACGACCTCATTCTCATGGACTGCCAGATGCCCGGCATGGACGGCTTCGAGGCCACGGCACACATCCGCGCCGCCGAGCGCGCCAGCGGCGCGACTGCGGTGCCGATCGTGGCGCTCACGGCCAACGCACTCGAAAGCGACCGTCTGCACAGCATCGCCGCGGGCATGAACGACCACCTCGCCAAGCCGTTCTACGAAAAGGAACTGAACACCCTGCTGCGCCGATTTCTCGAACGAACTCAGTAGTGATCCGGCTGGCCTTTTGGCCAGAAGCTGCGAAGCTTGCGAAAGAGCAAAGGGCGCGCGCACCGAGTTGCCCCAAAAGGAAGCCAGTGGCCACAGACGATCTGAATGCAGTCCCGGTGGTACGTGGTGGCAGCCCGCAAGCGCTCTGGTGGGCCGCCGTGGTCTGGAGCACCCTGGTTGCTGCAGCGGCCGGCTGGTTGCTGCAAGGGCGGCTGAACCAGCACCTCGATCATGCCGCCGTCACGGCCGCGGTGCGGCTGACCGGCGCGAAAGACACGCTCGCGATCAGCCTGCAGCAGCTCACCGCGATCCCGCTGAGCCTGTCGCACCGGCCGCTGATGATCGAGGCGCTGTCGGTGCTGAGCAGCAGCGGCGCCGCGAACCCGCCGAGCGGCCTGGTCTACGACAGCGCCAGCTCCGAAGTCGGGCAAACACTGGGCCGCATCAGCGCCGACTTCGCGCTGCCGCTGGTGGCACTCATCAACCGAGAAGGCCGCATCGTGGCGGCCAACCGCATGCCCGGCGGCGTCTCGAACGATGTGAGTTCGCGCACCTACTTCTCCGACGCGTTCGCACACGGCGCAGCCGCCCAGTTCCTGCTCGGCCGCGCCACGCGCGAGCCCGGCATCTACTTCGGCCAGCGTGTGATGAGCCAGGGCACCGCGGTCGGCGTGGTCGTGGTCAAGCAAGACTCCAGAACCCTCAACCGGCTGCTCAACGAGGCCGATGGCGCGCGTGTGCTGGTGACCGACGCCAACGGCGTGGTGGTGCTCGGCAACAGCCCCGACACGCTGCTGCAGCGCGTGCCGAACGGCCCGGTGCACCCCGACGACTTCTGGAACGCCGTCTACCAGCGCGTCCCGCCGCTGCTGGCCTGGTCGCAGGCCAGCGAGCCCCACGGCGGCAAGCCGCTCACGATCACACGCGCCGGTGGCCAGCGCCATGTCACGCTCTCGTCGGCGCTGGGCGACACGCCGTTCAAGGTCTGGGTGCTGGAGCCGTTGAACGAAGAAGGCCCGATCACGCGCAGCACGCGCACTGGCGCCGTGCTGGTGTGGCTGGCCGGTGCCCTGCTGATCTGGCTCAACTGGCGCCGCCTGCAGTTGCTGGCCGCTGCGCTGCAGGCCCGGCGCGAACTCTACGACCTGGCGCAGGCGCTGCCACTCACCGTGTTCCGCTACAACCAACCGGCCCGCGGCGCGCCGCGCTTCGCGTTTCTCGGCCGCGGCGTCGAAGAGTTGTTCGGCGCGCACCTGCCGCAGATCGAACAAGACCCGGCCCTGCTGTGGCGCCTGAGCGGCGCCGAGGCCCAGCCGCCCACGAAGCCGCAGGAGTTCGAGCTGCGCACAGGCGAGCGTTCGACCTGGGTGCTCGCCGACAGCAGCGTCAAGCCCGAAGCCGACGGCAGCACCACCTACAACGGCTACTGGCTCGACATCACCGAGCGGCGCGAAGCCCAGGCGCGCTTCAACGCCGTGTTCGAGCATGCCCCGACGAGTTACCTGTTCTTCGACGCACGCGAGGGCATCACGCACTGCAACCCGGCCACGCTGCGCCTGTTCGGTGTGGCCGATGCGGGCGCCCTGATCGGGCGCACGCTGTGGTTCCCGGGCCTGTCGGCCGAGGTGCAGGCCGACGGCCAGGCCAGCCGCGAAAGCGCCCTGATGTCGCTGCGCGAGCACACCCGCAGCGGCCAGCGGGTGCGCAGCTTCGAGTGGCGCTTCAAGCGGGGCAACGGCGAGGAGTTCGATGCCGAAGTGCACGTGATCGCACTCGACTGGTCGGGCAGCCCGAAGTTCTGCGCCGTGCTCCAGGACATCAGCGAACGCAAGCAGGCAGCACACGCCATGCAGCACGCACGCGACGCGGCCGAAGCGGCGAACCGCACCAAGTCGAGCTTTCTCGCGAACATGTCGCACGAGTTGCGCACGCCGATGAACGCGATCCTCGGCATGACCCATCTCGCGCTCGAAGACGGCCTGCCCGACAAACAGCGCGACTACGTGCAAAAGGCGCACAGCGCGGCTTCCAGCCTGCTGCAGATCCTGAACGACATTCTCGATCTCTCGAAGATCGAAGCCGGCCAACTCGCACTCGAACGCATCGACTTCGAGCTCGAATCCGTGGTCGGTGAAATGGCCGACGTGATCGGTCTCAAAGCCGAACAAAAAGGCCTGGAACTCGTTTTCAGTGCCTCGCCCGATCTGCCGCGCCGCCTGGTCGGCGACCCGACGCGGCTGCGCCAGGTGCTCGTGAACCTGGCCAGCAACGCGGTCAAGTTCACCGAGTCCGGCGAAGTCCACGTGGGCATGGCGCTGAGCCCGTCGGCCGATGACAGCGGCGACAGCATCGAGCTGCACAGCTGGGTGCGCGACACCGGCCTGGGCATGAGCGCCGAAGAAATGTCACGCCTGTTCGAGCCCTTCGTGCAGGCCGACAATTCGACCACACGCCGCTTCGGCGGCACCGGCCTCGGGCTCGTGATCAGCCGCCAGCTCGTCGAACGCATGGGCGGGCGCATGTGGGTCGAGAGCGAACCCGGGCGCGGCTCCACCTTCCACTTCAGCGCCCGCTTCGGCCGCAGCGTGCCGCGCGCGCCGGCCCGTGCCTGGATGGCCAACGAACTGCGCGGCCAGCGTGTGCTGCTCGTCGACGACAACCTGTCGGCCCTCGAAGCGCTGGGCAGCATGCTCGAAGCGCTCGGTGTGATCGTCGACCGCGCTGTCGGCGGCGAACACGCGCTGCGCCTGATCGACGCGAGCCCCGCGCCCCACACCTGGTACCTGCTCGACTGGAAGATGCCGGGCATGGACGGCGTGGAATGCGCGCGCCGCATCCTCGCCCGCCATGCGCTGCTGCAGCCCTGCATCCTGCTCGTCACCGCGTTCGCGCGCGACGACGCCTTGCGTGCCGCCACCGGCCTGGCGCTGGCCGGCATTCTGCAAAAGCCGGTCACGCCGTCGAGCCTGCACGATTGCCTGGTGCAGGCGCGGCGCGCCGGGCCGCAGCTGCCGGCTGGCAAACGCCGCGTGCGCCACGGCTCCGAACTGTCCAGCGTGGTGCGCCAGCGGCTGGCCGGCGCGCGCATCCTGCTGGTCGAAGACAACCTGCTGAACCAGCAGCTCGCCTGCGAACTGCTGCGCCGCGCCGGCATGGAAGTGGTGGTCGCCGGCAACGGCGAAGAAGCACTGCAGCGGCTCGCCAGCGACGGCCCGTTCGACGGCGTGTTGATGGACTGCCAGATGCCCGTGATGGACGGCTACAAGGCCACGCTCACACTGCGTGCCACGCCCGAATGGGAAAAGCTGCCGGTGATCGCGATGACGGCCAGCGCCCTGGCCGAAGACCGCGACCGGGCACTGGCCAGCGGCATGAACGCGCACATCACCAAGCCGATCCACATCGAGTCGATGTTGTTGACGATGGCACGCTGGATCGGCGCACGCGGAGCGGCGCCGCTCGATGAAAGCGCCTTCGTCGGCAGTGCCGCTGCGGAAGGCGGCACCCCGGCGATCGACACCGCCGACGGCTTGGCCCATTGCGCTGGCGACGCGGGCCTGTACCGCAGGCTTCTCGAGGGCTTTCGCAAGGCCGAAACCGGCTTCGCCGACGATCTGGACGCGGCGCTGGCTGCACCGCACTGGGACGACGCGGTGCGCCACACCCACGACATGAAAGGCCTGGCCGGCACGATCGGCGCGCACCGGCTGCATGCGGCGGTGAACCTGTTGCACGAAGCGCTGGCCGCGCAACAGATCGGTGAAGCCACCACGCTCGCGCTCGAAGTGAAAAACGAGCTCGCACGCGTGCTGGGTGAGATCGGTGCGCGGCTCCTGAAAGACTGAGTCGGTCGCCAGAGCGGCCCCGTGGGCAGCGGGTGATTCGCTGCCACGCTGCACGCCGTCACACAGGGCTGACACAATGGGTTTTCAGTTGTGCCACCCACTCGGAGAGGTTCACACCATGGCCACCCAAGCACCCGCCCACGCTTTCGCGAAAACCCGCAAGAGCTTCAAGACCGCCTCCGGCAAGGAAGGCCAGTTTTTTTCGCTGCCGGAACTCGCCAGGACCTTTCCGAACGTGAACCGGCTGCCGGTCTCGATGCGCATCGTGCTCGAAAGCGTGCTGCGCAACTGCGACGGCAAGAAGGTCACGGCCGAGCACGTGGCCGAGCTCGCCCACTGGCAGCCGAACAGCGAGCGTGTCAGCGAGATCCCGTTCGTCGTCGCCCGCGTGGTGCTGCAGGACTTCACCGGCGTGCCGCTGCTGGCCGACCTGGCCGCGATGCGCACGGTGGCCAGGCAGATGGGTAAGGACCCGAAGACCATCGAGCCGCTCGTGCCGGTCGATCTGGTGGTCGACCACTCGATCATGATCGACCACTACGGCAAGAAGAACGCGCTCGACCTGAACATGAAGCTCGAGTTCAAGCGCAACGAAGAGCGCTACCAGTTCATGAAATGGGGCATGCAGGCCTTCGACACCTTCGGCGTGGTGCCGCCGGGCTTCGGCATCGTGCACCAGGTGAACCTGGAATACCTGGCGCGTGGCGTGCACAAGACGAAAGAGAAGGTGTACTACCCCGACTCGCTGGTCGGCACCGACAGCCACACGACCATGATCAACGGCATCGGCGTGGTGGGATGGGGCGTGGGTGGCATCGAAGCCGAAGCCGGCATGCTGGGCCAGCCGGTGTACTTTTTGACACCCGATGTGGTCGGCTTCGAGTTCACCGGCCGCCTGCGCGAAGGCGTGACCGCAACCGACCTGGTGCTCACCGTCACCGAGATATTGCGGCGCGAGAAGGTCGTCGGCAAGTTCGTCGAGTTCTTCGGTGAAGGCACCGCGAGCCTGGCGCTGCCCGACCGCGCGACCATCGGCAACATGGCGCCGGAATACGGCGCGACGATGGGCTTCTTCCCGGTCGACGACAAGACGCTGGCGTACTTCAAGGGCACGGGCCGCACGACCGCCGAGATCGAGGCCTTCGAGGCCTACTTCCGCGCCCAGGGCATGTTCGGCGTGCCGGGTGCGGCCGGCGCGTCGAAGCAGCTCGCCGACATCCAGTACACCCGGGTCGTGTCGCTCGATCTGGGCACCGTGGCGCCGAGCCTGGCCGGCCCGAAGCGGCCGCAGGACCGGATCGAGCTCGGCCACGTGAAATCGCAGTTCGCGTCGCTCTACAGCAAGCCACCGGGCGAAAACGGCTTCAACCTGCCGGCCGCACACCTGCACACACGTCATCTGGTGCGCGCGCAGGATGCGTCTTCGAAGTTGCCGGCCGCGGTGCCGGCGGCCGCACCCGGCGCACCGCGCCAGGTCGTCGAGATGGTCGGCGGCCACCCGACGCTGGAAGCAGCGCAATCGGAAGCGCCTTCGACCCAGCCGAAGGTCGGCGACATCTCGCTCGGCAACGGCGACGTGCTGATCGCCGCGATCACCTCGTGCACCAACACCTCGAACCCGAGCGTGCTGCTGGCGGCGGGCCTGCTGGCGAAGAAGGCGGTCGAAGCCGGCTTGAAGGTCGCGCCGCACATCAAGACCTCGCTCGCGCCGGGTTCGCGCATCGTCACCGACTACCTCGAGAAGGCCGGCCTGCTGCCCTACCTCGAGAAGCTCGGCTTCAACGTGGCGGCCTATGGCTGCACCACCTGCATCGGCAATGCCGGTGACCTGCGCCCCGAGTTCAACGAAGCGATCACGAAGAACGACCTGATCTGCGCCGCCGTGCTCTCGGGCAACCGCAACTTCGAAGCGCGCATCCACCCGAACCTGAAAGCCAACTTTCTCGCCAGCCCGCCGCTGGTGGTGGCCTACGCGATCGCCGGCACCGTCAACAAGGACCTGATGAGCGAACCGCTCGGTAAAGGCAAGGGCGGGCGCGACGTGTACCTCGGCGACGTGTGGCCGACGAGCGACGAGATCTACGCACTGATGAAGTACGCGATGAACGGCAAGGCCTTCCGCGCCAACTACGACAAGGTCGCGAGCGAACCCGGCAAGCTGTGGGAAAACATCAAGGGCGTGAAGGGCCAGGTCTACGACTGGCCGAAGTCGACCTACATCGCCGAGCCGCCGTTCTTCGAAGGCTTCACGATGCACCCGCCCACTTTGGTGGCGGGCGTGACCGGGGCGCGTGCGATGGCGCTGTTCGGCGACTCGATCACCACCGACCACATCTCGCCGGCCGGCGCGATCAAGGAAGCCTCACCGGCCGGCGCCTGGCTGAAGGCACACGGCGTGCAGAAGGCAGACTTCAACTCCTACGGCTCGCGCCGCGGCCACCACGACGTGATGGTGCGTGGCACCTTCGCCAACGTGCGCATCAAGAACCTGATGATCCCGGCCGGCGCCGACGGCTCGCGCGAGGAAGGCGGCGTGACGCTGTTCCAGCATGCCCACGGCAGCAGCGCCTACGTGCCCGGCGGCCTGAAGATGTTCATCTACGACGCCGCGATGAAGTACATGGCCGAAGGCACGCCGACCGTGATCTTCGGCGGCGAGGAGTACGGCACCGGCTCGAGCCGCGACTGGGCTGCCAAGGGCACGCAGTTGCTCGGCATCAAGGCCGTGATCGCGCGCAGCTTCGAGCGCATCCACCGCAGCAACCTGGTCGGCATGGGCGTGTTGCCGCTGCAGTTCAAGCCCGGCGATTCGTGGGAGTCGCTCGGTATCCGCGGTGACGAAAAGTTCGACATCAAGCTCGCCGCCGAGATCAAGCCGCAGCAGCAGGCCACGCTGGTGATCCACAGCCCCGACGGCACGAACAAGGAAGTGGCGCTGACGCTGCGCATCGACACGCCGATCGAGGTCGACTACTACAAGCACGGTGGCATCCTGCCCTTCGTGCTGCGGCAGTTGCTCGCGGCCTGATGGTTCGATGGAGCCGTTCAAGAACCTGATCAACAAGAGCACGGTCGAGGCGATCGGCACGGCGCTGCAGAAAGCCTGGCCAGCCTTCGATCGCAAGCGGTTCCAGAAGCTCGCACAGACGGGCCTCGACGCGCTCGAATTCAAGGCGCGGGCGCGGCATGTGAGCGCAGCGCTCGAAGCGACCTTGCCCGAAAACTTCGACCAAGCCGCAGCACTGCTCGAAGCCACCCTCGCCCCGCCCGGCGCGCAGAACGACCCGCGCTGGGCCCAGGTCGGCAACGGCGCACTGGCCGGGTGGGCCGTCTGGCCGATGGGCGAGTACGTGTCGCGGCGCGGCCTGCAGTCGCCGCAACGTGCGCTCGCCACCTTGCACGCGCTGACCCAGCGTTTCACCGCCGAGTGGCCGATCCGCGCCTTCATCGAGCAGCACCCCGAGCTCACCTTCGCGACGCTCGCGCAATGGGCCAACGATCCGAGCGAGCACGTGCGCCGCCTCGTCAGCGAAGGCAGCCGGCCACGCCTGCCCTGGGGCTTGCAACTCAAGGGGCTGATCAAGGACCCCGCGCCCACGCTGCCGCTGCTGCTCGCCTTGCAGGACGACAGCAGCGACTACGTGCGCCGCAGCGTCGCGAACCACCTGAACGACATCGCGAAAGACCACCCCGGTGTTGTCGCCGAGTGGCTGGAACAACATCTGGTCGATGCCTCGCCCGAACGACGCGCATTGCTCAAGCACGCCACGCGAACGCTCGTGAAGAAGGGTGACGCACGGGTGCTCAAGGCCTGGGGCCTGGGCAAGCCGCTGCGCGGCAGCGCCACGCTCACGATCACGCCGAAGCGCGTGTCGGTCGGCGACAGCCTCGAGTTGTCGGTGACGCTCGCGTCGAGCGCAGCCCGCGCGCAGAAGCTCGTGATCGACTACGCCGTTCACCACGTGAAGGCCAACGGCAGCACTTCGGACAAGGTCTTCAAGGGCTGGACGATCGACCTTGCAGCGCACGAGGAGCGCGCGCTGCGCAAGCGCCATTCGATGCGACTCATCACGACCCGCGTGTACCACGCCGGGCACCACGCGGTCGACCTGCGGATCAACGGGCAGGTGGTGGCGAGTGCTGGTTTCGACCTGCGCGCCTGAGCGTCTTCAGCGTTTCGCCCACGCGCCGGCGTCGAAGCCGACCGTGATGTCGCCGCCAGCCCATTCGACCACCGGCCGCTTGATCACGCTCGGCTGGTCGAGCATCAACTTGCGTGCACTCGCCGCGTCGACCACGGCCTCGCGCACGTCGTCACCCAGCTTGCGCCAGGTCGTGCCCTTGCGGTTGAGCAGCGTTTCCCAGCCCACGCGTGCAAGCCAGGCGTCGAGCCGCACAGGTGGCACGCCGCCTTTCTTGAAATCGACGAACAAGGCGTCGCTGCCGTTCGCCTGCAGCCAGCCGCGCGCCTTCTTCACCGTGTCGCAATTGGGAATGCCGTAGAGCGTGATCGTCATGGGGCGTTCTCACTCTCGCGCGTCGTTCGGCCCGTCGCAGGCCGGGTCGGTGCCGATGCCGGCTTCGGTGACGGGCCCGGCGTCGCTCACCGACACCTGGAACCACACGCAGTCGCCGCCGAAATACCGGTAGTTCCAGACCTGGATCTTCTGCCGCTGCACCGCAAACACATGCGCCGGCCGGCCCAGCCGCATCTGCACTTCGGCACCTGGCATGCCGGGAACGATGCGCGCGAAGTTGGCTTCGGTCAGCACCTGTTCCTTGGCCACCAGCTTGCCCTGGGCGTCGAAGTCCATCATCCAGGTCTGCTTGCCGAACGAGCCCTGTGCGAACTCGAGCCGTGTGCCCCCGCCGGGCAGCGCGTATTCACCGGTCGGGCTGAAAGTGGCACGCCGCACTTCGGCGATCGGCGTGCCGAGCGGCGCCGACGCCGGCGCCAGTGCGGCGCAGCCTGCCAGCGCCACGGCAAGCAGCAGCACCCCACGTGAGACCAGATTCGAAACCATGCCCGTCTCCTGACGCTCGTTGCCGACATATTCTGACCCGACCGCCCGGTGAGAGTTTCACGGCGACTCCATAGAATCGAATCATGCCCACCCTGCCCTTCGTGCAAACACTCGCCCACGGTATCCATGTGATCGACACCGGCTTTCACCGGCCGCTGTTCGACGCGAGTTTTCTCGTGGTCGAGAACGGCCGTGCCGCGTTCATCGACACCGGCACCAACCACGCGGTGCCGCGGCTGCTCGAAGCCTTGCAGTCGCTGGGCCTCGCCCCTGAAGCCGTCGACTTCGTCATCGTGACCCACGTGCACCTCGACCACGCCGGTGGCGCCGGCCTGCTGATGCAGCAGTTGCCGAACGCCCGGCTCGTGGTGCACCCGCACGGCGCGCGCCACATGATCGACCCGGAGCGGCTGACGAACGGCGCCCGCGCCGTCTACGGCGAACCCGAAGTCACGCGCTCCTACGGCCGCATCGTGCCGGTGCCGGCCGAGCGCGTGCAACGCACCGACGACGGCTTCGTGCTCGAGTTGGCCGGCCGGCCTTTGACGTTCCTCGACACCCCCGGCCACGCGCACCACCACCACTGCCTCTGGGACGAACGCAGCCGCGGCTTCTTCACTGGCGACACCTTCGGCCTGTCGTACCGCGACTTCGACACGGCCAAAGGCGCGTGGCTGATGCCGACCTCCACGCCGGTCCAGTTCGAGCCGGAAGCGATGCGCACTTCGGTGCAGCGCATGCTGGCGTGCGAGCCCGAATGCGTGTACCTGACGCACTACGGCCGCGTCGGCGACGTGCAGCGCCTCGGCACGCTGATGCTCGGGCTGATGGATGAGATGGTGACCTTCGCACTCTCCTTACCGAACGACGGAGAGCGCCATGCGCGCATGGCGCAGCGCTTCGGCGAGATCTACATGGCCAGCCTGCGCGAGCACGGCTGCGTGCTGCCCGACGCGCAGATCCACGCGCTGCTCGCACTCGACCTCGAACTCAACGCCCAGGGCATGGCCGTGTGGCTGAACCGGAGAGCACGATGACCCCCGTCCAGTTTCATTTCGAAGGCCAGGTGGCGGTCGTCACCGGCGCAGCCCAGGGCATCGGCGCGGCCTGTGCCGAGCGACTGGCGCAAGACGGCGCCGCCGTTGCGCTCTGGGACCTGGACGAAACACGTGGCAAGGCGCTGGTGCGCACGATCGAAGCGCGTGGTCAGCGCGCGATCTACCTGAACTGCAACGTGGCCAGCAGCGCTGAAGTGAACGCCGCCGTGCGTGCCACGCTCAAGGCCTTCGGCCGCATCGACGCACTGATCAACAACGCCGGCATCTTCAAGGCCGCGAACTTCCTCGATATCACCGAGGCCGACTGGGACGCGGTGATCGACGTGAACCTGAAAGGCGCCTTCCTCGTCGGCCAGGCGGTCGCGCGCGAGATGGTGAAGACCGGTGGCGGCGCCATCGTCAACATGAGCTCGGTCAACGCGGTGATGGCGATCCCGAGCATCGCCAGCTACAACGCCAGCAAGGGGGGCGTGAACCAGCTCACCCGCGTGATGGCGCTGGCGCTGGCCGAGCACGGCATCCGCGTCAACGCGGTCGGGCCGGGCACGATCGCGACCGAACTGGCGAAGAACGCGGTGCTCGGCAGCGAGGAAGCGAAACAGCGCATCCTCAGCCGCACCCCGATGAAACGCCTGGGGGAGCCGGGCGAGATCGCCGACGTGTGCGCTTTCCTCGTCAGCAGCGCGTCGAGCTACATGACCGGCGAGATCGTCTACGTGGACGGCGGGCGGCTGTCCCTCAACTACACGGTGACACCATGAACGAAACATGTGCACTGACCGGCGGCTGCCTGTGCGGCCGCGTGCGTTTCGAAGCGCGGCCCGAGAAGCGCGAGGGCTACTACTGCCACTGCCGCATGTGCCAGCTGGCGGTCGGCAACACGCGCGCGGCCTTCATCAACCTGCGCAAGGACCAGGTCACGTGGACTGGCACCGCGCCCACGTACTACGCCTCGTCGAAGATCGCGCGGCGCGGCTTCTGCGGGAACTGCGGCACACCGCTCAGCTTCGAGTTTCCAAACGCCGAGAAGATGGATTTGACGGTCGGCGCTTTCGACGACCCGGCCGCGCTGAAGCCCAGCTCGCACTACGCCGTCGAGTCGCGCATCGCGAACTGGCACGCAGAAGACGGCCTGCCGGGCGAACGGCTCGACGCGAGCGAAAAACTCGCGGGGCTCTGGAAAGCGGCCTACGGCGACGACGTGGTGCCGGGGCCCGACGTGGCGCGCAGCGGCTGAGGCTTCAGGCCGGCACCAGCCGCGGCGCGAGCTTCGCTTCGCGGATCGGCAGGTGGATCAAGGCGGCGCCGATGGCGAGCACGATGTCGGCGTACCACATCCAGTCGTAGGCGCCGGTCCACTCGAAGGACTTGCCACCCATGTAGGCGCCGAGAAAGCCGCCGAGCTGGTGGCCGAGCATCACGATCCCGAAGAGGGTGCCCATGTGTGCCGTGCCGAACATCTTGGCGACCAGGCCCACGGTCGGCGGCACGGTCGAGAGGTACGTGAGCCCGATCACCGCGGCGAACACCAGCATCACCGCTTCGGTCTTCGGCGCCAGCATGAACACGATCACGGCCAGCGCACGCGTCGCGTAGACCAGCGACAGCAGCGACTTCATGCGCCAGCGGCCCACCGCCCAGCCCATCGAAAAACTGCCGACGATGTTGAACAGGCCGATCACCGCGAGCGACCACGCGCCCACCGCCGGTGGCAGCTGGCACGCGGCAACGACACCGGGCAGGTGCGTCGCGATGAAGGCGACGTGAAAGCCGCAGACGAAGAAGCCCATCGTCAACAGCTGGAAGCTGCGGTTCGAGACCGCGCGTGACACCGCCTGGCGTGTCGTTTCGCTCTTGACCGGCGCAGCGCCCGCGGCCGCGGCCGTCTGCAGCGCATTGCCACGCAGCACCCAGGCGGCCGGCAGAGCCAGCAAGGTGATCAGCGCCAGGCTCTGGAGCGCAACGACCCAGCCGGCCGCGCTGGTGATCGCCTGCGCGATCGGCGCGAACAGGAATTGCCCGAACGAACCACCGGCGTTGACGATGCCGGTGGCCATGCCGCGTTTTTCGGGCGGGGTCAAGCGTGTGGCCGCCGCCATCAGCACCGACGGGCCGGCCATGCCGGCGCCGCCCGCCGCGAGGACGCCAATCGCGAAGATCAGGCCCAGCGTGGTCGTCATGAACGGCGTCATGGCCGTGCCGACCGCGACCAGAATCACCCCTGCAATCAGCACACGCGCGGTACCGATGCGGTCGGCCACCATGCCGGCGAAAGGTTGGGTCAGGCCCCACCAGAGTTGACCGAACGCAAACGCGAGGCTGATGCTCGCCAGGCCCAGGCCGGTGGACGTGTTCATCGTGTTCAGGAACAAGCCCATCGACTGGCGGGCCCCCATCGTCAGTGCGAACGTACCGGCAGCGGCCAGCAGCACCAGGGCAACGCCGTATCGCCGAAGCGGCACCGTTGCTTCACTCATCGAATTCTCCGGAGGTCTCGCTCATCAGCGCCAGACACTGGTCCAGCAGTTCGTGGAGTTGCGCGACCGTGGCCACGCCGAGCCGCCCGTTCAGCGCGAGCTGGGCGCGCTTCCATTCGCGTTGTGCCTCGGTGCGCTTGTCGCGGCCGGCATCGGTGGCGGTGACGAAGCGGCTGCGGCCGTCGTCGCCGGGGCCGACCTCGACCCACCCTTGCACGACCAGCGGCTGCAGGTTGCGCGTGAGCGTCGAAGCGTCCATCTCCATGTGCCCGGCCAGCTCGCCGGGCCGCAGCGGGCCGAGCTTGACGACATGCGACAGCAGCGAGTACTGGCTCGTCTTCAACCCTGTTGCACCGACGATGCGGTCGTAGTGCTGGCTGACACGGCGGCTCAGCTGGCGCAGCTTCAGGCTGGTGCAGCCGACGGGCGCAGGCACTGCCGCCTCGGCGGCGCGGCGGCTTTTGGCGGGCGGTGTCTTGAGCATGAGTTTGATTGTAGCTACAATCATTGCAACTGCAATCGTATGGAAAGAGCATGCCCGAAACCGTCGACGTGAACGAAGTCCTGGCCCAATGGGAAGCGCAGGAAAAAGCGCGCCGCGATCGCCTCGCCGCGCCGGGCTTGGCACGCCCCGAGCAGATGCAGGGCAAGACCGGACTGCAGTTCGCAGAAGGCATCTTCGCCGGCGAACTGCCGGGGCCTTCGATCGGTGCGACGCTGTCGTTCCTGCCGATCGAGGTCAGCCCCGGCCGCGCCGTGTTCCAGGGCCGCCCGAAGCTGGAGCACTACAACCCGATCGGCACCGTGCACGGCGGCTGGATAGCGACCCTGCTCGACTCCTGCGTCGGCTTCGCGGTGCACTCCACGCTGCCGGCCGGCAAGGCCTACACGACCGCCGAACTGAAGGTCAACTTCGTGCGCGCCGTCACCACAAAGGTGCCGCTGGTGCGCGCCATCGGCACGGTGATCCACGTCGGCGGGCGCATGGCCACGGCCGAAGGCCGGCTCGTCGGCCCCGACGGAAAGCTGTACGCTCACGCATCGACCACCTGTTTCATCTTCGATGCCCCGTGAGGCCATGAAAGACACTCCATGAGATTGCTCCACACCATGCTGCGCGTCGGCAACCTGCAGCGTTCGATCGACTTCTACACGAAGGTGATGGGCATGACGCTGCTGCGCCAGTCAGAGAACACGTCGCAGAACTACAGCCTGGCGTTTCTCGGCTACGGCCCGAACCCCGAGCATGCCGAGATCGAGCTGACCTACAACCACGGCGTGGATTCGTACGAGATGGGCAGCGCCTACGGCCACATCGCGATCGGCGTGCCCGACGCTTATGCGGCCTGCGAGAAGATCCGCCACGGCGGCGGCAACGTGACGCGCGAAGCCGGGCCGGTCAAGGGTGGCACGACCGTGATCGCCTTCATCACCGACCCCGACGGCTACAAGGTCGAGCTGATCGAACGCAAGGCGGTGTGATCAGGCGCGCAGCGCGCTCGCCTCGCGCGCCAGCTTGGTGATGCGGGCCCAGTCCTTGGCCGCCACGGCATCGGACGGCGTCAGCCACGACCCGCCGCAGACCTTCACGTTCGGCAGTGCCAGGAACTGCGGCGCCGTCTCCAGCGTGATGCCGCCGGTGGGGCAGAACACCACGTCGGTGAACGGGCCGGCGAGCGCCTTCAGCATCGGGATGCCGCCGGCCTGCATCGCGGGGAAGAACTTCAGGAAGAAATAACCGTCGGCGTTGGCCTGCATCACTTCGCTGCCGGTCGCGGTGCCGGGCAGCAGCGGCAGGCCGATCTCGCGGCAGGCGTTGCCGATCGCGCTGGTGTAACCCGGGCTCACGGCGAACGTGCAGCCCACGTCCTTCGCGGCCTGCGCGTCTTTGATGCTGCGCACCGTGCCGGCGCCGAGGATCGCCCCCGGCACCGAGCGCGCGATCGCTTCCATGCACTTCAACGCGATCGGCGTGCGCAGCGTCACTTCGAGCACCCGCACGCCGCCGTCGACGAGCGCCTGCGCCATCGGCACCGCGTCTTCGAGCTGGTTGATGACGATGACCGGGATCACCGGGCCGTAGTCCACGAGTTCGAGTGTGTTCATCACATTGCTCCGAAATTCACAGCCAGGTGACGGCGCCTTCTTCGGCCGTCAGCACGTTGCGGCGCATGCCGCCGAAAAGTTCGCGGCCGAGGCCGTGGGCGTTGACCTCGGCTTGTTCGTCCGAAAGCACCGCGTGCTCGCGCGATGCCCAGGTCGCCTCGTCGACCAATGCAGCGAGCGTGCCAGCCACCGCGTCGAGCCGGATCACATCACCCGTGCGCACCTTGCCGAGCGGGCCACCGGCCAGCACTTCGGGGCTGACATGGATGGCGGCCGGCACCTTGCCCGAAGCACCGCTCATGCGGCCGTCGGTCACGAGCGCCACCTTGAACCCCTTGCCTTGCAGCACCGCGAGCGGCGGCGTCAGCTTGTGCAGCTCGGGCATGCCGTTGGCACGCGGGCCCTGGAAGCGCACCACGGCGATGAAGTCGCGCTCCAGCTCACCGGCCTTGAACTCGGCGAGCAGTTCTTCCTGCGTGCCGAAGACGATCGCAGGCGCTTCGACGATGTGGCGGTCGTCGGGCACGGCCGAGACCTTGATGACGGCGCGGCCGAGGTTACCGATCAGCAGCTTCAGGCCGCCTTCGGGGCTGAACGGCGCGGCGGCAGTGCGGATGATCGAGTCGTCGCCGCTGTCTTTCGGCAGCGCGCTCCACTTGAGCTGCGCGCCTTCCTTCACCGGCAGTTGCGTGTAGTCGCGCAAACCACCTGCCGTGACCGTGGCCACGTCGGCGTGCATCGCCCCGCTGTCGAGCAGCTCGCGGATGACAAAACCCGGGCCGCCGGCCGACTGGAACTGGTTCACATCGGCGGTGCCGTTCGGGTACACGCGCGTCAGCAGCGGTGTGGCGTGCGACAGGTCGGAGAAGTCGGTCCAGTCGATCAGGATGCCGGCGGCGCGCGCCACCGCGACCCAGTGGATCAGGTGGTTTGTAGAACCACCGGTGGCCATCAACGCGACCATCGCGTTGACGATCACGCGCTCGTCGACCATTCGGCCGATGGGCGTGAAGCGTGCGTTCTTCGTGATGCCGAGCAGCGTGCGCACCGCGTCGCGTGTCAGCGCTTCGCGCAGCTCGGCGTGCGGGTGCACGAAGGCCGCGCCCGGCACGTGCAGGCCCATCGCTTCGAGCAGCATCTGGTTGCTGTTGGCGGTGCCGTAGAAAGTGCAGGTGCCGGCGCCGTGGTACGCGGCCGATTCGGCTTCGAGCAGCTTCTCGCGCCCAATGAGCCCCTGCGCGTATTGTTCGCGCACTTTCGACTTGGCAGTGTTCGACAAGCCCGAGCTCATCGGCCCCGCCGGCACGAACACGCACGGCAGGTGGCCGAAGTGCAAGGCGCCGACCAGCAGCCCCGGCACGATCTTGTCGCACACGCCGAGCAGCAAGGCGCCGTCGAACACGTCGTGGGTCAATGCCACAGCGGTGCTCATCGCGATCGTGTCGCGCGAGAACAGGCTGAGTTCCATGCCCGGCAGGCCCTGCGTCACACCGTCGCACATCGCGGGCACGCCGCCCGCGACCTGCACCGTGGCACCCAGGCGCTGTGCTTCGTCGCGAATCACGGCCGGGAAACCCTCGTAAGGCTGGTGCGCCGACAGCATGTCGTTGTAGGCCGTGACCACGCCGATGTGCGGTGCGCGCTCGGCCACGATGCGCAGCTTGTCGTTCGCCGGCATGGCGGCGAACGCGTGCGCCACGTTCGCGCAACCCATGCGGTCGGAGCCGCGCGGGCGGTCAACGGCGGCGTCCACGCGTTTCAGGTAGGCGGCCCTTGTGGCGGCACTGCGTTCGCGGATGCGCTGGGTGACTTCCTTGAGGGCTTGTGTCATGGCGGGCTCGCTCCGTAACTGGTAGATCGATTGTTGCGTAACATGGTTACATCGTCAAATCAATCTGCATCGATCTTCAGCGAAACATCGCGAGCGCCATCGCCCTCGTCGAGGCCTTCAGCGTCTCCCAGCCGGCGTCGCTCTGGATGTTCAGGCCGCCGAAGATGCGGATCTTGCGGCTGCGCAGCAGCAGGTATTGGACCCCGGCGATCAGCAGCAGCGCCACGCCCTGCAATTCGGGCCGCGCGTCGAACTCCTTGCCACCCAGCACCCGCGCTGCCTCCACGCCCCAGGCTTCGCGCTCGGCTTCGAGGATGGCGGTCAGCTCGTTGCGCTCGGCCACTTCGGCCGCCAGGATCTCGAGTGTCAACGGCCGTGCGCGCAGGCCATCGATGAAGTGCTCGAAGAAGCGCGCGAATCGCTCCGCTGCCGGCAGCGCCAGGAACTCGTGCGGCTCGGGGCCGAGCAGTTCTTCCAGGTCGGGCCAGAAGCGGCCGCTGTCGCCCCAGGCTTTGAGCAGCTCGGGCAAGCCACCGAAGTAGCGGTAGATCAATACCTTGTCGACGCCGGCGTGTTTGGCGATGGCGTTGACGCCGATGCCGCCGAAACCGTCGCGCGCCAGCACCTCGCCCACCGCGGCGAGGATCAGCTTCTCGGTTGCGGCCCGGTCGCGGCCGGCGCGGGGTGGCGGGCGGTGCGAAGCGGTGGCGGTGGTCATCAGGCCATTCTGCCCGCCCGCGGCCGTGTTCAGGTGCGCAGGATCGCGTCGAGCCCGCGGCGTGGCTGGTGTTGCGTGGGCGCGCAGTGGCCGATGCGGCAGAACATCTGCACCGTTTCCTGCTCAGCCGGTTTGTTCAACAGCAGGCGGTGCAGTTCGTCGTAGTGCGTTTTCATCTCGGCGAATTCCTGCGGCGCCTGGCTCATCGGGTGCATCTGCAAGCCGAGCTCGGTGGCCTTGAGCTGCAGGCGCATGTAGGCGCGGCCGGCGGCCACTTCGGCGCTGCGCCGGGTGCCGTTCGCCGCGTGCCGCAACGTCGGGGTCGAGAGCCACACGAAGCCCATCGCGGTGCGGCTGTGGCCTTCGAAGCGGCTCATCATCTGCTTGTAGGCGGTGCTGCCCGGCTCGGGCGGGTGTTCGCGGTCGAAGGCGCCGACGGCGTTGGCGAAGCGGGGCACCAAGGTGTTGATGCTGATGCCGTCGCGGTGCAGCGCGATCTCGCCCGGCCCGACCCGTGTGAGGCGCACACTTTCCATCACGGTGCGCGGCGTCAGCAACTCGACCCGGGCCGATTCCCAGCACAGCGTGCGAAGACGCGCGACACGGGTGGCATCGAGGCTGGCATCGAAGTGCACGCCCGGGTCCGTCATCGCGGCCTTCAGCGCTTCGACCGTGGCCGGTTGAACGGGCTGCGTGGTGTCGTAGTCGGTCTTCACGGTGCAGCGCCGCAGCAGCTGCGCGAACAGCGGGTCACGCGCGGGCGCCGGCGCTCCGGGCGACCAACTGACGCGCGCCACCGGGCGGTCGTCGACTTCGCGCGGCCTGAACTCGCCCTCCGGGAACAGCGTCACGACGGGCGCCAGGCCACGCGCCTGCATGGCCAGCACGAGCGCTTCGATGAAGGTGCCCTGCCCGATCATGATCTGGCGGAACCACGGGTCGGTTTCCGGCAGCAGGCGCGTGCGGTCCACGAACAGGCTGACGGCATTCGCCTCGCGCAGGTCGGCGAGCCAGGGCTGGCGGTTGTGCGGGCTTGGCGCCAGGATCGCGTGGGCCAGCGCCCAGCGACGCACATCGGGCTCGTTGCCCGGGCCTTGCCATGGTGCCAGCGCTTCGGCCGGAAAGTCGCTCGAACAGCCCGCCAGGGACACCGTGGCCGCGGCGATCGTGCCACCACCCACCAGACGCATGAAGAATCGACGTTGCATGACCTGCTCCTTTTGTCACCATAAGGTGACTCAAGTATGTCACCAACAAGTGACTTGTCAAGTGCATTGCAGCAATTCCGGCAAGCCGGGCTTCAGCAACGGGAAGGTTTCAGCGCAGGCGCACGTCGACGCGCCGCGCTTCGCGTGCATCGCCGCCACCGGTCGTCAGCGCCGGCTTGTCGAGCACCAGGCGGTCGGGCGTCACGCCGTTGGCCTCCAGGGCATGGCGCACCGCGATCGCGCGCTTCTTCGCCAGCTCGGCGTTCTGGGCCGCGTCGCCACTGGCGTCGTGAAAGCCCGAGATCAGAACGCTCTTGCTGCCGTCGGCACGCGCCGCGTCGGCCGCGCTGGCCAATGCGGCCTGGGCTTCGTTGGACAAGGTGTCGGAACCGGTCTCGAAATAGACCCGTGCATCCGGCGCCGACGCATCGGCGCCGACCACGGCGCCCATCGCCGCAGCGCCCTTGGCCGGCGGCGTGGCACGCTGCGTGCTCCAGATCGCGAGCGCCAGCACACCGGCGATCACCAGCGCCACCAGGCCGGCCAGCACCATCAGTGCATAACTTTGCGCTTCGTCGTTCTGCTCGTTCATTCGATGTTCCTCCGATTCGGTTTTTCATTCTAGAGTCCGGCCATGAGCGCAGACTTCTCGACGCTGAGCGTTCGCGACACCGGCCGCATGCTGCGCGACGCCATCGACACCTGGGGCGGTGCGAGTGACCTGTGGGTGTTCGGTTATGCCTCGCTGATCTGGCGCCCCGAGTTCGAAGCGGCCGAACAGCGCCCAGCCGTCGTGCACGGCTGGCACCGCGCGCTCGAGATGCGCTCGCGCATCAACCGCGGCACGCCGGAATGCCCCGGGCTCGTGTTCGCACTGGTCTCGGGCGGTTCGTGTCGCGGCGTGGCCTACCGAGTCGAGCGCCAGCACGCACAAGCGCAGCTCGAACGCCTGTGGCTGCGCGAGATGCCCACCGGCGTCTACGACCCGAAATGGCTGCCCTGCCGCACGCCGCAGGGCCGCATCAACGCGCTGGCGTTCACGCTCAGCCGCAACAGCCCGGCCCACACCGGGCCGCTGGCCGATCCGCAGATGCTCGAGATCCTGCGCTGCGCCAACGGCCGTTTCGGCAGCACGCTCGACTACCTGCTGGAAACGGCCTCTTCGCTGCGCGGCTGCGGGATTCGCGACCGCGATGTCGAGCGGCTGGTGGCGCTGGCGCGCCAGCATGCGCTGACGGCCTAGCGCCGCTCAGCGCGCGGCCGCGAGGCTCGCCTGGCGCACGCTCGCCAGATCGTCCAGCGTGTCCACGTCGACCAGCACACCCGCGTCGTCGACTTCCAGGCCGAAGGCCGGGTAACGCGCGATCAGCCGCCGCGCGCCTTCGTCGCCGCTCAGCCTGGCGAGCTCGGAATACAGCTCCGCCGAAAATCCGACCGGGTGGCCGCGCCGGCCCTTGTACTGCGCGTAGGCGACGGCGTGGCGTGCCAGCTCGCGCGCCACGGCCTGCAGGGTGGCGGGCTGCACCATCGGCATGTCGGCCGGCAACACCAGCCAGCCGCTCGCGTCGGGCCGGGCGTTGACGCCGGCGCTGATCGAGTAGCCCATGCCCAGGCCCGTCTGCCCCGGCGCATCGGCCTCGGGCAAGACAATCACGTCGCGCGCCGCGACACTGCGCCGCGCCACGTCGGCGAGGGCTTCGGTCGTGACCACCACCACTTGGAGCTGGCTGGTGATGGCGTGACCGAGCGTCGTGCCGAGCACCGTGGACGCCCCCAGGCTCTGTTCGAGCTTGTGCTCGGGCCCCAGGAAACGCGAGCCCTTGCCCGCCGCCAACACGATCACCGCCGGCCGCGAAGCCATGGCGTTCCCCTTCGATTGATATACCGCCAGCCCGTGCCACATGGCAGGGTCACGGCGACAAAAAAGTGCCGCCGCCTGAGGCCGAGAATGGGATGCGCAGCGCCTTTGGGCCAGTGGGGGCTTCACCTAAGGCCTACTACGTAAGCAAGTCTCACAGGTTCCACATCGAACAAAAGCGACTTTCTATACTCGGGCCATGGACGACATCGCCAACCTGCGCAAGAGCTACGAACGTGCCGAGCTCGACGAAAGCGCTTCGGCACCGGCGCCGCTCGACCAGTTCAGCCTGTGGTTGCAGCAAGCGCTCGACGCACAACTGCCCGAGCCGAACGCGATGACGCTGGCCACGGTCGGCGCCGACGGCCGGCCTTCGACCCGCATCGTGCTGATCAAGGGCTTCGACACGCGCGGCGTCTGCTGGTACACCAACTACGCCAGCCGCAAGGGCCGCGAGCTGGCCGCCAGCCCGTTCGCGGCGCTGCAATTCCACTGGGTCGAACTGGAACGGGTGGTGCGCATCGAAGGCCGGGTCGAGAAGGTGTCGGACGAAGAGTCCGACGTGTACTACAGGTCGCGCCCGCTCGATTCACGCATCGGCGCCTGGGCCTCGCCGCAGAGCGAGGTGATCGCGTCACGCGCGGTGCTGGTCGGCAATGCGGCGAAGTTCGGCGCGAAGTTCCTGCTGAATCCGCCGCGCCCGCCGCACTGGGGTGGCTACCGGCTGGTGCCCGATACCTGGGAGTTCTGGCAAGGCCGCCCATCGCGCCTGCACGACCGGCTGCGCTACAGGCTGGACGGCAGCGCGTGGGTGCGCGAGCGCCTCGCGCCTTGACGCCGCTCAGCCTGGCGGCCTGCCGCCCGCCAGCGCATCGAGGTTGGCGAGGAACCGCTTGAAATCGATCGGCTTGGTCCAGTAGTCGTCGAACCCCGCGGCGCGGGCGCGCCCGATGTCGTCACTCATGCCGTTGGCCGAGAGTGCGATCTTCACGCAGCGCGCCAGCGCGGGTGCGGTGCGCAGCCGGCGCAGCACCTCGAAGCCGTCGATGTCGGGCAACTGCATGTCGATCAAGACCACGTCGGGGCGCTCGGCGAGCGCCTGGGCCACACCCGAGAGGCCATCGCTCGCGCAACTCAGCCGCACGTTGGCGCGCATCGCGATCAGCTCTTGCACCAGGATCATGTTGACCGGGTTGTCTTCGATGTAGAGCACCGTCAACGGGCGCAGCAGCGGGCGCGCTGCAGGAGCCTGCGCCAGGGCCTGGGCACCAGCCGCAACGGCACCGCTCTGCAGGGCCGGCACATCGGCCTGCGGCAGCCACACGCTGAAGGTGCTGCCGCGGCCGGGCGCGCTCTGCACCGCGACACGGCCGCCCATGAAGCCGGCGAGCTGGCGCACGATCGCCAGGCCGATGCCGGTGCCTTCGATGCCTTCGCGGTCGGCGCCGAGCCGGTTGAACGACTCGAACAGGTGCTCGCATTGCTCGGGCGTGAGGCCGCGGCCGTCGTCGCGCACGCTGATTTCCCAGCCCGCGCCGGCGGCATCGCACACCGCCCGTGCTGCCAGCCAGACCTGCCCGCCGGTGTGGTTGTACTTGACGGCGTTGCTCGCGAGGTTGGCCAGGATCTGCCGCAAGCGGCGTGCATCGGCCCGCACCCAGCCTGAGCCCGGCTCCACATGAAGCCGCACGTTGGTGGCATGGGCGAGCGCCGAAACCCACTGCACCACGTCTTTCAGCACCGCGTCGATCGCCACCGCTTCGATCACCAAAGGCAGTGTGCCGGCTTCGATCGCAGCCAGGTCGAGCACGTCGCCGATCAGCGCCAGCAGGTGCTCGCCAGCCGAACGAATGCGGGCGACCCGCTCGAGCTGCGTGGCGGGCAGCGGGCTGCCGGCATCGTGTTCGATCAGTTGCGCAAAACCGAGCACCGCGTTCAGCGGCGTGCGCAGCTCGTGGCTCATGCGCGCCAGAAATTCCGACTTGGCCTGGCTCGCGCGTTCGGCGGTCTGCTTGTCGCTGAGCGCCTGTTCGGCGAACTGGCGCTGGCGGATCGACTCGGTGATGTCGAGTTGCACGCCCACGTGCACCGCGCGCCCGTCGCGCAGCTCGCGGCGCGAGCGGCTCACGACCCAGCGCACCGAGCCGTCGGGGCGCACGATGCGCAGTTCGATCTCGAACACCGCGCGCGTCAACTCGGGCCCGTCTTGCCGCAGCGATTCGATCCAGCCTTGACCGTCGGGGTGCACGAGCTCACGCAGCCACGCGCCGAAGGCCGGCGCGCCCTGCCCGGCCGGCAGCCCGTAGATCGCGAACATCTGCGCGTTCCACTCGACCGCACCGGTGGCCGGCACCACGCTCCAGATGCCCACGCCCGCGGCCTCGGCCACCAGCTCGATGCGCCGCGCCAGCAGCCGCGCGCGCTCGCGCTCGGTGATCTGCGCGGTCTGGTCCATCGACATGCCGAGCAGCGCGATCACGCGGCCGCTGGCATCGTGCTCGGCGACGCGGCGCGTCAGCATGTGGCGGTACTCGCCGTTGGCGCGCCGGTAACGCGCTTCCACGTCGACCACGCCATCCCCTTGTGCCGCCCGCGTCGAAGCCGTCAACAAGCCTTGCACATCGTCAGGGTGCACCAGCGCAAGGTTCTCGTCGAGCGAGGTCGACTCGATGCGCGGGCCGCGCCCGCCCGGCCCGTAGCCGGCTTCGTTGAAGTGGATGCGCTGGGTCTCGATATCGATGCGCCAGACCGAAATCTTCGCCAGCTGCAAGGCCTTGCCCAACTCGGCGCTGATGGCTTCCTGGGCCCGCTCGCGGCCCGCGCCTTCGGTGCCGTCGACGACCACGCCGTACATCACGGCCGGCCGGCCGTCGCTGCCGGCACGCACCTCGACCATCGACTGCAGATCACGCACGCTCGTGTCGGGCAGCACGACCCGAAACCGGATCGTGTAGCGGCCCGGCGCGCCGATGAAGCGCAGGTGCTCCGTTCTGAAACGCTCACGGTCTTCGGGGTGAACACGGTCCAGTGCCTTGTGCATGTCGGGCGTGCCGACCGTGGGCTCCAGGCCGAACAGGCGGAACATGTGCGCGTCCCAATGGCCTTCGCCGGTGCGCACGTCGCGCTCGAACAGGCCGAGGCGGCCGAACTCCTGAACCATGGCGAGTTTGTCGGCGGCCGTGCTCAGCAGCACGCCCGCGGCACCGGTTCGCAGGTCGTCAGGAACCAGCCAGACCAGCCAGCCCGCCTCGAAGGGCACCGACTTCCAGGCCAGGCCGAGCGCGGCCTCGCGGCCTTCGCTCGCAGCGCCGGGCACTTGGTCGGCGAACAGTCGGCCAGCCAGGGCACGCAGCGCCACCTCGTCGAGCCCGCGGCCGCGCGACCAGTGCAGCGCGCCGGCATTCAGGCGCCAGCCTGCGGCGCCGGCTTCGGGCCACAGCTTCACCGCCGGGCCGGGGGCCGCAAGCCAGAGTTGATCCATGGAAGCCGGGGTTCGCTGCGGGTGGGCTGCGCGCCAGGTGCGCGCAGCCGAGTGTATCGGCCATGCCCCATCACGAATGTCGGCAATGGTTACCTGTCAGCAGCCCCGGCAAACCGGCTCAGAAGCCCACGCGCAGCCCCGTTTTCAGCGCCCGGCCCGGCAACGGCGCCAGCCCGCGCACGGCGTCGATGGCCGAGGCGTTGTAGGCCAGCGTATTGCCCACGTTGCCGAGCCTCCCGGCCAGCTCGAACTTGCGCGTCAGCGACGGGTTGACGATGTTGTACGAGGCGGTCGCCGTGTCGTTCGCCGGCATGCGGTTCTGACGCGCCGCGTGCTCGAGCTCGATGCGCGCTGCGCCGTTCAGGCCGGCGCCCATCCGATTTCTCGGTTTCACTGGACCAGGCTCGCGAAGGTCTTGCGGAACTTCTCGACCTTGGGCGCCACGACCATCGCGCAGTAACCCTGGTTCGGGTGGTTCGCGAAGTAGTGCTGGTGGTAGTCCTCGGCCCGCGAGTAGTTCTGCTCGGCCTGCAGTTCAGTGACGGCGCGGCCACCGTGCAGCGCGTTGACTTCGGCCAGCACTTCGCGCGCGACCGTGTCTTGCGCCACGTTGTGCACATAGATGCCCGAGCGGTACTGCGTGCCGCTGTCGTTGCCCTGGCGGTTCAGCGTGGTCGGGTCGTGAATGACGAAGAAGATCTCGAGCACCTCGCGCAGCGTGATCTCGCCCGGGTCGAAAGTGACTCGCACCACCTCGGCATGGCCGGTCGTGCCGCTGCAGACCTGCTCGTAGCTCGGGTTGATGACCGGCCCGTTGCAGTACCCCGACTCCACCGCGACCACGCCTTTGACGCGCTCGTACACCGCCTCGGTGCACCAGAAGCAGCCGCCGCCGAGGGTGATGGTTTCTGTGGCAGTGCTCATGGGTTCTCCAGATAACGGTCGATGGCCGCGATTGTCGGGCGAATCTTCAGTTCGTCGTCAGCGCCAGCTGAACACGCGGTGTCCACGCAGGGTCTTGTTCGTTCGCGCCGCGCAGCCTCGGCGCGGCCAGGAACAGGCGTTCGCTCGGCAGGCCCTTGGCGATCAACGCGTCGCGCACCGCGATGCCACGCTGCAAAGCCAGCTCGCGCATGGCCTCGTCGCCGACAGCGAGGCGGCTCTTCAGCAGCGCTTCCATCTCGGAGCCGGGAATGTCTTTCACGAAGCCGACGGCGTTGCGCGGCTTGTTCGGAATCTCGGTGTCCTTGTAGAGCTGCTTGAGCAGCCGCGCGCGTTCTTCGGCACCCAGCGTTGCCGGCGCGCCCGCCGCGGCCGCCGGCGCACCGCTGCGCACGGTCTCGCGCCGCGCTTCGGTCGCCAGCCGCGCTTCGAGTGCCGCGCTGAGCCAGGCCTCGCGCTCCGAGGCCGGATCGGCCGCGCCGGTGACGGTCAGCTTCAAGGCCGGTTTGTCGATCAGCGCCTGGGCCACCTTGTCGATCGCGGCGTTGCCACCCGCGTTCACCAGTGCCGTGCCGGGCCTGAATTCGACCAGGCTCAGGTCTTCGCTGCCGCCCCCGGCGAGCAAGGCGAAAGGCGCGGTCAGCGCTTTTGTCAGCAGGTTCAGGATCACCTTCCAGATGATGCCGCCGATGCTGAACTGCGGGTCGTTCAAGCTGCCGCTGACGGGCAGATCGATGTCGATCACGCCGTGCCGGTCTTTGAGCAAGGCCACCGCGAGCAGCACCGGAAGCCGGGTCGCGTCGGGCGAGTCGATCTTCGCGCCGAAGGTGAGCTGGTTCAGGATCACCTGGTTCTTCGCGTCGAGCTTGCCGTCAGCGTCGATCCTGTAGGCGACCTCCATGCTGAGCTTGCCACGTTCGATCGCGTAGCCAGCGTACTTGCCCGCGTAGGGCGAGAGCGGCGCGAGCTCCAGGTCGGTGGCCTTGGCGGTGATGTCGAGCGCCAGCGGCTTGGCGAACGGGTTGATCCGGCCACCGATCTCGAGCAGCGCCGTGCCGGCCGCGCGGCCGCGCAGCTCGAGCGTGGCCATCTCGCGCGTGTCGGAGCGGAACGCGCCGAGGCTGCCGTTCAGTTCGGTCAAGGCGGCGCTGTAGTTGGGGCGCACGAAGCGGTCGCTGAAGTCGACCTTGCCGTTCGTCAGTGTCGTGGCGCCGAGCCGGATGTCGAGCGGCAGGCCGGCCTCGGGCGCGCTGGCGCTGGCCGCCACCACGGGCACGGCGCTGGCCGGGGCGACCGGCGCACTGGCCGCACCCGCCGGTGCGGGCGCGGCGCCCGCGTCCTGCAGGTTGAAGCGGCCTTGTTCGGTGATGACGAGCCGCGAGTAGAAGTCGTTCAGCGCCGCTTCGCCGATCTCGAGCTGCGGCCGTGCGCCGGGTTTCATCGCGAACTTCACGCCTTTCAGGCCGAGCGACTGCCAGGTCAGCAACTCGTCACCGCCACCGCGCGCGCTCACGTGCACGTCGCCGAGCAGCACATCGCCACCGGCCTGCACATCCAGGCCTGCGGTGGACGAACGCAAGGCCAGGTTGCCGCTGTAGCCGGCCTCGGCGCGCAGCAGGCTGAGCTGCATCTTGTCGCCGAAATACGGCTCGAACAGGTGCACCGGGAAACGCTCGATGCGCAGCGTGCCGTTGGCGAGCAGCGGTTGAATGCCGACCTGGCCTTTCCATTCGACCGCGCCCGCCACCTGCTCGCGCGCCGCACCCGGCGCCACGACACGCGCGCTGAGCTGAACCCGCGCGGCCGGCACGGTGCGTTCGCCTTGCCACTGCAGGCCCTGCACTGCGAGCCGAAGTTTGTTCAGGTCGAAACGCAGCGGCTCGGCGGCAGCCTCGCCACGGCGCGCGAGCGCGTCGCTCACACGCAGCTGCCCGCCGTCGAGCAGCAGGTCCTTGACCTGCACGTTCCAGGCGGGCGCGGCCTTCGACGGGCTGGCAGCGGGCGCACTCGCCGACGCAGGTGTCGCGACGACCCAGCGCTGCACGTTCAAGCGCCCGTCGGCTTCACGCGCCACGGCCAGCGCCGGTTGCAGCAGCTTGACGCTGCCGAGCACCAGGCTGCGGCCCGGCACGTCGAGCTGCACGTCGGCGAGCACGAGCTGCTTGAACGACAAAGCCTCGGGCGCGGCGCGCGCACCCCGCTCGGCCGGCTCGCGCGAACGCAGCGCGTCGAGCGTGGCGCTCTCGATCGCGAGCTTCAGGCGCGGCGCGTCGGCCGCGGCCGACCAGTCGAGTGTGGCCTGCGCCGACAGGCGGCCTTCGACGCGCGGCACGAGCGTGGCGCTCAGGTACGGCGCAAAGGCTTCGAGCGCCAGCGCGTCGAGCTTCAGGTTCAGGCGCGCCTCGCGATCCGTCACCGGCCCCTCGGCGCTGAAACTGCCCCACGCCGGCGCCTTGTCGCCCTGCGCACGCAGGCTGCCGGCGAGGCTGAACGCCATCGGCGCCTTGACCGGCCACTGCACTTGTTTGACACGCAGGTTCAGCCCGTCGAGTTGCATCGCCGCGGCCGGCTTCGCGGCGGCATCGTTCCAGAGCACACGCGCTTCAGTGAATTCCAGTGTCTCGAGGCTCACTTGCCACGCCGATGACGCAGCAGCGGCCACCGGCGCAGCACTCGCCGGCGCCGCGGCAGGCGCGGCCGCCGGTGGGCCGTCGGCCAGGGCCGCCAGGTTGATGCGCCCGCTGGCGTCACGTGCCGCGTGCAGCTGCACACCGCCCAGCTGCAGACCGTCGAAGCCGAGCTTGCGCGCCAGCGGCTGCACGTCGCGCAGCCCGAGCTTGAGCTGCTGCCAGGCCAGCAGCGGTGCGCCGGCCGCGTCGGTCAGCGTGATGTCGCGTGCGCCCACGGCGCCACGCAAGCTCAGGTTGGGCACGCCGTCGGCCGGGATCGAAAACTGCAGAGCCAGATCGGCCGACACCACGCCGCGCGCAACCCGAACCGGCAGCGCCGCGGGCACATAAGGCAGATAAGGTGCGAGGTCGAGTTCGGCCACCGTGAGCTTCAGTTCGCCAGCGCGGGTCTGCGCAAACGGCGTGGCCAGGGCGCGACTGTCGAAGGCCGTGCCGTTGAGCTTGAAGGCCAGCCGCGGCGCGACTTTCACATCCACCTGGGCGGGCAGGTTCGACAGGAACGGCAGCCCGAGCTGCAATGCGTCGATGGTGTGCACGCGGCCGGCCGGGCGGTCGTCGAAGCGCACTTGCGCGTCGCGCACCTGCAGGTTGTACAGCGCGAAGTGGGCCGGCGCTGCGGGCGCGGCATCGGCCTTCGGCGTGAAACGCGCGATCAGGTCGTCGATGTCGTAGTGGCCGGCTTCGGTGCGCGCCACACGCAATTGCGGCGCATCGACCTCGAGCGCTTCGACCACCGGCGCCAGCCGCAACAACGACGACACCGACAGGTTGGCATGCAGCCGCGCCACCTTCAGCAGCGGCTCGGCGGCCGGCGCGGGGCCGGCGATCACGAGCTCGTCGACCACCAGTGCCATGGCCCACGGCTTGAAATCGACCTTGCCGATCGTTACCGGGCGACCGAGCGCTTCGGTCAAGCGCAACTGCGCCTGCCATTTCAGCAGCGGCGGCACGCCCAGCCACGCAGCGAGCCCCAGCAACACCAGCGCTGCCGCGGCCCACGCGGCGCGCCTTGTCCACACGGGGTTCATCGGGTTCAAGGCTCGCCGTCCCAGTACTCGAGATCGTCTTTCTCGCGGTGCATGCGGCCGAAGGCATGCGGCACGCCGCCCTGCGTGCCTTGCGCCATCGCCAGGTACTTGCCGGAGTCGGGGTATTCGACGACCTCGGGGCTTTCGCGCGTGCTGATCGACAAATACTTCAACGGTGCGGCCGAGGTGTTGATGAGCTGGTGCGGGTACTCGGGCCCAGGGGGAATGAAGATCGTGTCGCCCGCGCTCACCGCCAGCATCTCGCCGGCGACCCGCAGCGTGCCCTCGCCTTCGAGCACGACGAAGGCTTCTTCCTGCGCGTAATGAAAGTGGTAGGGGCAGCTTCGTTTGCCGGGGTCGACGATGTCGATCGTGATGCCGAGCTTGGTGGCTGCCGTGCCACGCGCCAGCCGCGCGGCCGCGCCGGCGTAGAGCGGCGCACGCTCGTCGCGCGTCATCTCGGCGCTGTTGAAGTTGCGCACCAGCTTGTCGCGCAGTTCCTGTTCCTTGGGGCTCATCAATGTTCCTTCGTGCTGCGCACTCCGGTATGCGCCCTCGGGGCGGCCCGGCGGGCTCATGGGCATTTCCGGTGAGGCGTCACACTCGATCATGCCTTGCGGCACGGTCGGGCCGAAGGGCTGCGCCCGCGAGCGAGCGCTGCGGCACAATCGCGCCCCATTGCACACCCGACCCGAAAGCCCATCCTGTGAACGGTCTTTTTGTCTCGCTCGGCATCGAAGCCTGGAAACCCGTGCTCACGGCCCTGCTGCTGCCGCCGGTGCCCTTTCTGGTGCTGCTGCTGCTCGGTGCGCGCCTGCTGCTGCCGAGCCGCGGCCTGGGCTGGCTGGTGATCCTGTTCAGCGTGGCGATGATGTGGCTGAGCGGCACCACCGGCACGGCGCAGTTCCTGTCGCAGTTCGTGCTGCACCCGCCGGGTGCGATGACCGCGAGCCGCATCAAGGAACTGAAAGCCGAAGCGCCCCGGCCGGCGGCGATCGTGGTGCTGGGCAGTGGCATGGAACCTTATGCGCCGGAATACGGCGTGAGCAACCTGACGCGCCATTCGGTCGAGCGGCTGCGCTACGGCATCTGGCTCGGCCGCGAAACCGGCATCCCGGTCGCGTTCAGCGGCGGCCTGGGCTGGGCGTCGGTCGACGAAGGCAAGAGCGAAGCGCAGGTCGCTTCGCAGATCGCCGCGCAGGAATTCGGCCGGCCACTGAAGTGGCTGGAAGACAAGTCGCGTGACACGCGCGAGAACGCCGCGTTCACGATGACGCTGCTCAAGCCGCTGGGCATCAAGCGCATCGTGCTCGTGACGCACGGCTGGCACATGCCGCGCGCGATGCGCGCTTTCGAAGAAGCCGCGGGCAAGGACAGCGGCATCGAGATCGAAGCCGCACCGATGGGCCTGGCGCGGGCGGTGGAAGCGCCTTCGCTGATGTGGATCCCGTCGACCCACGGCATCACCGAAGTGCGCAACATCGTGCGCGAGCTCTACGGCCGCATCGCCGGCGCCTGAGCGGGCGCCGGTCTACCAGGTTTCCATCCACGGCCGCAGGTCGAGCTCGAAGGTCCAGGCGTCGCGCGGCTGCGTGTGCAGGTGCCAGTAGTTGTCGGCGACGTGCTCGGGGTTCAGGATGCCGTCCTGATCCTTCATCGCGTAACGCTGCGGGAAGTTGCTGCGGATGAACTCGGTGTCGATGGCGCCGTCGACGATCACGTGCGCCACGTGCACCCCCTTCGGCCCGAGCTCGCGCGCCATGCTCTGCGCCAGCGCCCGCAGTGCGTGTTTGGCACCTGCGAATGCAGCGAAGCCAGCGGAGCCGCGCAGCGACGCGGTGGCGCCCGTGAAGATCATCGTGCCGCGCCCGCGCACGACCATGCGGCGCGCCACCTCGCGGCCGTTCAGAAAGCCGCCGAGGCAGGCCATCTCCCAGATCTTGAAGTACTTGCGCGCCGTCTCGTCGAGGATGCTGCAGGGCACGTTGGCGCCGATGTTGAACACGAACACCTCGACAGTGCCGACCTCGGCCTCGATGCGCTCGACGAGTGCCACCACGTCTTCTTCCTTGCGCGCGTCGCTGGCGAAGCCGTGCGCCTGCAGGCCTTCGGCGCGCAGGCTCTGCACCAGCGGTTCGAGCTTGTCGGCGCTGCGGCGGGTCATGCACGCGCTGAAACCTTCGCGCGCAAAACGCCGCGCGATGGCGCCGCCGGTCGCGTCGCCCGCGCCGACGATCAGGGCGACCTTGGGCTGGGCTGGGTTGCTGGTCATCGTGGCTCCTGCAGGGCGGTTGAACACGCCGTATGCTGCACCATTCGCACCTTGTTCGCCTCGGGCCAGACACCATGAGCAAAACCGTTGAATTCCTGTTCGATGTGGGCAGCCCGACCGCCTACCTGGCGTGGACGCAGCTGCCGAAGATCTGCACTGAGACCGGCGCCACGCTGATTCACAAACCGATGCTGCTCGGCGGCGTGTTCCAGGCCACCGGCAACGTCTCGCCCGCGGCCGTGCCGGTCAAAGGCCGCTACATGACCGCCGATCTCACACGCTTCGCGAAGCGTTATGGCGTGCCGTTCGCACACAACCCGTTTTTCCCGATCAACACGCTGGTGCTGATGCGCGGCGCGGTCGGCGTGCAGTTGCGCATGCCGGAGCGCTTCGACGCGTATCTGAAGGCCGTGTTCACCGCACTCTGGGTCGAGCAGAAGAACCTCGGCGACCCGGCCGTGCTGATGGCAACGCTTTCCGCCGCCGGCTTCGACCCCGCCGCCATGCAGGCGCTGGTGGCCGAGCCTGCGGTGAAAGACACGCTGCGCGCCAACACCGAAGCCGCCGTGGCCCGCGGCGTGTTCGGCGCACCGACCCTGTTCGTCGGCGAGACGATGTACTTCGGCCAGGACCGGCTCGACTTCGTGCGTGAAGCCCTGCTTTGAGTTCACCCGCCGACAGTTCCACCAGCGCCGCGCCAGAACCCATCCCCGCCGGCGCGATTCTTTGCCTGTCGCTCGGCGCCTTCGGCAGCGGCGTGTCGCTGCGCGTGAACGATGCGCTGCTGCCGCGCCTGGCCGAGCAGTTCGCCGTGCCGCTGAGCACGGCCGCGCAGGTGATCAGTTATTTCGCGATCGCCTACGGCCTGTCGCAACTGCTGTTCGGCCCGCTCGGCGACCGCTTCGGCAAGTACCGCGTGATCGCCTGGGCCTGCGCGGCCTGCGCCTTGACCGCCGTGTTGTGCGGCGTGGCGCCCGACTTCCCATTGCTGACGCTGGCACGCGCACTGGCCGGTGCCACCGCCGCCGCGATCATCCCGCTCGCTATGGCGTGGATCGGCGACGTGGTGCCCTACGACAAGCGCCAGCCCGTCCTCGCACGCTTTCTGATCGGCCAGATCCTCGGCCTGTCGGCCGGCGTGTGGCTCGGCGGTTTTGCGGCCGACCATCTGAACTGGCGCCTGCCCTACTTCGCCATCGGCGTGCTCTTCGCCGTGGTGAGCGCAGCGCAGTTCATGATCTACCGCCGGCTGCCGGCGCACGCGCGCAAGATGCAGCACGCCACCGGCTCGGCACTGCGCCGCATCGTCGACGATTTCGGCCACGTGCTGGCGCGGCCCTGGGCGCGCAAGGTGTTGGTCACGGTGTTCCTGGAAGGCGCGCTGCTGTACGGCCCGTTCGCGTTCATCGCATCGCACCTGCACCACGGCTTCGGCGTCTCGCTTTCGCTTGCCGGCTCGCTGGTGATGCTGTTCGGCTTCGGCGGTGTGCTCTACGCGGTGTCGTCCGCGCAGTTCGTGAAGCGGCTCGGTGAAGTGGGCCTGGTGCGCGGCGGCGGCGTGATCCTGTCGGCCGCGCTGCTCGGCGTGGCGCTGGCGCCGGCCTGGTGGTGGGCCATACCGTCGTGTCTGCTCGCCGGCCTGGGTTTCTACATGCTTCACAACACGCTGCAGATCAACGCCACGCAGATGGCACCCGAGCGCCGCGGCGCGGCGGTGTCGGCCTTCGCGTCGTGCTTCTTCCTCGGCCAGTCGGCCGGCGTGGTGCTGGCCGGCGCGCTGGCCGACCGCATCGGCACGGCCAACATGATCGCGGTGGGGGCGCTCGGCGTGCTGGCAGTGGCATTGAACTTCGGGCGGCTGCGCTCGAATTCGACGCTGGCGCAGCACCGCTGAGGCGGGGCGCCAGCGATGCTCACTCGCGGCATGCGTGTCGAAGAGACAGAAACGACCAAGCCCACCGCAAAGAAGCCGACGAAGACCAAGACGATGCCCTGCGACGTTGCAGAACAACTGCGCACGCCGGAAGAGATGGCCGCGTATCTGGATGCCTGGCTGGAGGAAGCGCCTGACGATGCCGCCGGCATTGCCAGAGCACTCGGCGACATCGCGCGTGCGAAGGGAATGAGCCAGGTCGCGAAGGATGCAGGCCTCAGCCGCGAAAGCCTGTATCGCGCGCTCAGCGCCGATGGGAACCCGAGCTTCGCCACCGTGCTGAAGGTGGCACGCGCACTCGGCGTCAAGCTGCACGCCGAAGCCGCCTGAGTCGGGCGAGTCAGAGCGAGGTTTCGAGCATCTCCCGGTAGTCGTCGGCCGACGCGATGCGCGGGTTGGTCTTGTGGCAATGGTCGGCCAGCGCGCCGCTGACGATGCGCTCGAACAAGGCGTGTTCGACGCCCATCGCCGCCAGGCCTGAAGGCAAGCCGAGGCGCGCGTTCATCTCGCGGATGGCTTCGGGAATGTCGCCACCGCCACCCAGCCCCATCGCCCGCGCCATGCGGTCGAGGCGTTTGTCGCGAACGACCGTCGGCGCGCTCGCGTTGAAGCGCACCACGGCCGGCAGGAACATCGCGTTGAGCGTGCCGTGGTGCAGGCGCGGGTTGGCGCCACCCAGGCTGTGCGAAAGCGAGTGCACCGCGCCCAGGCCCTTCTGGAACGCCATGGCGCCCTGCACCGAGGTGCTCATCATGTTGAGCCGCGCCTCGCGGTCCTGCCCGTCGCGCGTGGCGCGCTCGATGTGGGCCCAGCCGCGCTCCAGCCCGTCGAGCGCGATGCCGTCGGCCGGCGGGTTGAAGGGCGCGGCCATGAAGGTTTCCATGCAGTGCGCGATCGCGTCCATGCCGGTCGCGGCCGTCAGGCCCGGCGGCAGGCCGAGCGTGAGCTCGGGGTCGCAGAT
>Ga0073925_1000005_pt1 | contig 77872 bp, 70 predicted proteins | sample GWRWT4_21May14_FD_70952 | JGI IMG/M metagenome (GOLD analysis project Ga0073925, IMG submission 70952) | Sand microcosm microbial communities from a hyporheic zone in Columbia River, Washington, USA - GW-RW T4_21-May-14 | ecosystem: Engineered > Artificial ecosystem > Sand microcosm >...
GTCGGGCTTGAGCAGGCGCATGGCCGGGCCGTCGAAATCGACGACGAAGTTGATGTCGCCATCGGGTTGCTTCACGTAACCCCGGCCGCGGCGGGTCTGCACCACGTAACCCTTGCTCGGCGGCGTGGTGCCCAGCGTCGACCAGTGCAGCTTGTAGGCGAAATTGAAGGCCTGCTTCGCCGCCGGCGCCACCTCGGGCACCCAGTACGCGACGATGTTGTCGTTGGTTTCGTCGGGGGTCGGGATCTGCACCAGTTCGACGCGCCCTGCCCCCCAGTTGCCGACGGGTTCGACCCAGGCGCTGGGCCGGCGCTCGTACAAGGCCTCGGGGTCTTCGTAGCTCGTCGGCGCACGGTCGCGCTGCATCAGGCCAAAGCCTTTCGGGTTGACGGCCGAAAAAGAGGTGACCAGCAGACGCTTCGGGTTCAGCAGCGGGCGCCAGATCCAGTCGCCTTCGGCGGTGGCGACCGACAGGCCGTCGGAGTCGTGCACCTCGGGCCGGTAATCGTCATGCCCCGGCTGGTTTTCACCGAAGGTGTACATGCTGTTCAGCGGGGCGATGCCGAGCCGGGCGATCGTCTCGCGCGGGTAGACACGCGCCGTGACCTGCATCACCGTGTCGGCGCCCGGCGTCAGCACGAATCGGTAGGCACCGGCAAGACGCGGCGAATCGAGCAGCGCAAGGATCGTCAGCGACGTGGCGCCGGGCGTCGGCCGCTCGATCCAGAACTCGCTGAAGCGCGGGAATTCCTCGCCTTGCGCGGCGGCCGTGTCGACCGCCAGGCCGCGCGCCGACAGGCCGTAGATCTGGCCCTTGCCGACCGCCCGGAAATAGCTCGCGCCCAGCAGCACCAGCACTTCGTCCTTGTAGCCCGGCTTGTTGACGGCGTAGTGCACCCGAAACCCGGCGAACCCGGCGTTGCGCAGCTTCTGCGGGTCGAGCTTGTTGCGCCCGTAGTCGAACAGGGCTGAATCGAACGGCAGGCGCTTCACGGTATCGCCTTCGATCGTGTTGATGCGCACCGGGTCGGCGAACGTGCGCCCGGCGTGGAAGAACATCAGCTCGAAAGGCAGTTTCTCGGCACGCCAGAGCGCACGTTCCGGCTTGAAGCGGATGTCACGGTAGCCGTCGTAGTCGAGATCGCGCAGTTCCTGCGGCAGGTTGGCGACCGGTGCCTTGTAGGCCACGGCGGCCAGTTCTTTCGCGCGCGCGGAAACGTCGTCGAGGTCGAAGGCGTGCGCGGCGAACGGCATGGCCAGCGCGAGCCAAAGGGCCCAGCGTGGAAAGAAAAGTCGCGGCTGTGTGCTGACGTGGTCCAGAACCCATCCCCCTGTCGTTGCGGCAAGACCAGAACGCAGCAAATGGCATGCCGCTGACCTGGCTCTTTCTTGAAGGCCCGAACTCTAAGGGTTTTTACTCTTTGCGTGACGCAATGCGCGTTTGCTTACATGCTGCCGCCGATATCGCACGGGCCGCCGCAGCCGCCCATGAAAAAACGCCCGGCAGCTTGTGGCTACCGGGCGTCAGGCCCACCGCGGCCCGGGTCGGGCCACGCGGCACGCCGACGTCCTCCTGCGCCGGTTCGTCAGCCGAAGGCCTGGGCCTCCGGCATCACGACGCGGCGCTGTCCGACACGCCGGCGCGCTGGATTCAACCGTGCTTCGCGTCGAAGAACTGTTCGTCTTCGGTCGAGCCCTTCAATGCAGCGGTCGAGGCGTCGCGCTCGATCGTGGTCGTCACGGCGTCGAAGTAACCCGTGCCCACTTCGCGCTGGTGCTTCACCGCCGTGAAGCCCCGGTCGGCAGCGGCGAACTCGGCTTCCTGCAGCTCGACGAACGCGGTCATGTTGTTGCGGGCGTAGCCGTGGGCGAGGTTGAACATCGAGTAGTTCAGGCTGTGGAAACCGGCCAGCGTGATGAACTGGAACTTGTAGCCCATCGCACCGAGTTCGCGCTGGAACTTGGCGATCGTCGCGTCGTCGAGGTTCTTTTTCCAGTTGAACGACGGCGAGCAGTTGTAGGCCAGCAGCTTGCCGGGGAACTTGGCGTGGATCGCGTCTGCGAAACGCTTGGCATAAGCCAGGTCGGGCTTGCCGGTTTCGCACCACACCATGTCGGCCACTTCCGAGTAGGCCAGGCCGCGCGAGATCGCCTGCTCCAGACCGGCCTTGCAGCGGTAGAAACCTTCGACCGTGCGCTCGCCGGTCAGGTACGGCTTGTCGTTGTCGTCGACATCGCTGGTGACGAGGTCGGCGGCTTCGGCGTCGGTGCGCGCGATCACGAGCGTGGGCACGCCCATCACGTCGGCGGCCAGGCGCGCGGCGGTCAGCTTGGCGACGGCTTCACGCGTCGGCACGAGCACCTTGCCACCCATGTGGCCGCACTTCTTCACCGAGGCGAGCTGGTCTTCGAAGTGCACGCCCGCAGCGCCCGCTTCGATCATCGACTTCATCAGTTCGAAGGCGTTGAGCACGCCGCCGAAACCGGCTTCGGCATCGGCCACGATCGGCGCGAAATAGTCGACGTCGTTCTTGCCTTCCGACCACTGGATCTGGTCAGCGCGCGTGAAGGTGTTGTTGATGCGCTTCACGACCACCGGCACCGAGTTCACCGGGTACAGCGACTGGTCGGGGTACATCTCGCCGGCCGAGTTGGCGTCACCCGCCACTTGCCAGCCCGACAGGTAGATCGCCTTCAGGCCGGCCTTGACCTGCTGCATCGCCTGGTTGCCGGTCAGCGCACCCAGGGTGTTGACGAAGGGCTCGGTGTTGACGAGGTTCCAGAGTTTTTCCGCACCGCGGCGGGCGAGCGTGTGCTCGACCACCAGCGAGCCGCGCAGGCGCACCACGTCGGCGGCGGTGTAGTTGCGTTGAACGCCTTTCCAGCGCGGGTTCGTGGCCCAGTCCTTTTCGAGGGCGGCAATTTGCTGGTCGCGGGTGGGTTGGGTCATGGAAAGCTCCGTGGGTTGATGAACAAAAGGCGAAATCGATGGCGCCAGCTTAGCCGTCATTGGGTCGTTTGGGAACACTTGTGTCTTATATAAGACTAAGTTTCTAGTTCAATAAAATCAACGTCTTACGAATCGACTCTCACGATACAAAACATGTTTCGGAATTGCGGAATGAAATGCGGCGGCGCAGCAAATTTGATTTCACGATATGACATCAAACTGCGCCCGGATGAAATCGCGGCAAACCGCTGCGGCCACTGCGCCACGGTCAGCGAGAAGGCTGCTTCTATGATCACGCCACCTTTTTGCCCGGATCGCACGCGATGACGAGCTTTGCCTTCCTGTCCAACAACAGCTTCCTGAAAGCGCCCGCCCTCACCCCGAACACGCCTTTCGGCATCGCCGGCGTGGCGTGGGACGGCGCGGTCACCAACCGCCCCGGCGCGCGCTTCGGCCCGCGCGCGATCCGCGAGGCCAGCCACATGCTGTGCGACGCGATCCACCCGCACTTCGACGTGTCGCCCCACGGCGTGCTGGGCGATGCCGGCGACCTGGCCTTGCCCAACACCAGCATCGACGGCATGCGCGCCGCATTGATGCCGCAGGCCGAAGCGCTGATCCGTGGCCACCACATGTGCTGGCTCGGCGGCGACCACTCGATCACGCTGGCGCTGCTGCGGGTCTACCGCGCGGTGCTGGGCCGCCCGCTCGCGGTGATCCATTTCGACGCGCATTGCGACACGTGGACCGACCACTTCGGCGAGCCCAGTGGCCACGGCACCTGGGTCTATGAAGCGATCCAGGAAGGGCTGGTGATCAACGCGTGCTTCACGCAGATCGGGATTCGTTCGTCGGGCGCGCGCGAAGCGCGCGAGTACGTCAAAGACCAGGGCGGGCAGATCTTCACGGCGCGCGCGCTTCGTGGCCTGGAAAGCCCGGCGCAACTGGCCGGCGTGGTCGGCGCGATCCGCGCGCGTCTGGCCGAACACGGCAACCCGCCGGTCTACCTGAGCCTGGACATCGACTGCCTCGACCCGGCCTTCGCCCCCGGCACCGGCACGCCGGAGCCGGGCGGCCTGAGCAGCAACCAGGTGCTGAGCCTGCTCGAAGAGCTGGCCGACCTGCCCTTCGTCGGCATGGACTGCGTGGAGGTCTCGCCGCCCTACGACCACGCCGAGCTGACGAGCCAGGCCGCGGCGAACTTCGTCTGGACTTACCTTTGCGGGCGCCTCGCAGCGCCGCGCTGAACGCCTGCCATCACACCGGCAACGCCGTCGTCTTCTTGACGGTGCGCAGCACGAGCAGCGAATTCGAGCGCGCCACGTTCGGCAGGCGCATCAACACCTCGGCGTGAAAACGCTCCAGGTCTTCGGCGTCGTGGTACGCGAAGCGGATCAGGTAGTCGTTCGAGCCGGCCACGTAGAAGCAGTCGAGCACCTCGGGCTGGTCGCGCACCGCCTGCTCGAAGGCTTCGAGCTGGGCCGTGTTCATGCTTTCGAGGTTGATGATCGTGAAGCTGATGCCGTGCTTGCCGACCGCGCGCGGGTTCACCAGTGCCACGTACTGCGCGATCACGCCGCTGTCTTCGAGCGCTTTCACGCGGCGCAGACAGGCCGAAGGCGACAGGTGAACACGCTGCGCGAGGTCCTGGTTCGAGAGCCTGCCTTCGCGCTGAAGCTCGGTCAGGATCAATCGGTCTATCGAATCCAGATTCGTTGAAGCGGCCATGTTTCGCATTCGATTCCGTGAAAGCGCCCTTTGGCCGCATGATATTGCAGCGAGCAGGGGGAACCCACGGCGATTGAGAGAGCACATTGCGCTGCGGTTTCTCTAGACTCCAAAGCTGCCAGATCGCACACTCCCACCTCGGGCAAATCAATGCCCCAAGGAACAAACCATGCACAAAGACGACCCCGCGACCCTTGCCCCCCTGGCCGCCACCGGTGCATCGGCACCGCAGCCGAAGATGGACGCGTTCTGGATGCCCTTCACCGCCAATCGGCAGTTCAAGAAGGCGCCGCGGCTGCTGTCGAAGGCCAAGGGCATGCACTTCTGGACGCCCGAAGGCCGCCAGATCCTCGACGGCATCGCCGGCCTGTGGTGCGTGAACGCCGGCCACGCGCGGCCGAAGATCGTGCAGGCAATTGCCGATCAGGCAGCCGAGATGGACTTCGCCCCGCCCTTCAACATGGGCCACCCGAAGGCCTTCGAACTCGCCGAGCGCCTGGTCGAATTGACGCCCGCCGGGCTGAACAAGGTCTTCTTCACCAACTCGGGTTCCGAGTCCGTCGAAACGGCGCTGAAGATGGCGATCGGCTACCACCGCGCCCGCGGCGAAGGCACGCGCACACGCTTGATCGGCCGCGAGCGCGGGTACCACGGCGTGAACTTCGGCGGCATCTCGGTCGGTGGCATCGTCGGCAACCGCAAGAGCTTCGGGCCACTGCTGCCGGGGGTCGACCACATCCGCCACACCCACGACCTGTCGCGCAACGCGTTCTCGCGCGGTGTGCCCGAGCATGGCGCCGAGCTGGCGGACGATCTGGAACGCCTGGTCGCGTTGCACGACGCCTCGACCATCGCCGCCGTGATCGTCGAGCCGGTCGCCGGCTCCACCGGCGTGTTGCTGCCGCCCAAAGGCTATCTGCAACGCCTGCGCTCGATCTGCGACAAACACGGCATCCTGCTGATCTTCGACGAAGTGATCACCGGTTTCGGCCGCCTCGGCTCGCCTTTCGCGGCCCAGCACTTCGGCGTCACGCCCGACATGATGACGGTCGCCAAGGGCATCACCAATGGCTGCGTGCCGATGGGCGCGGTGTTCGTGAAACAACAGATCCACGACGCGTTCATGACCGGCCCGGAACACCTGATCGAGTTCCTGCACGGCTACACCTACTCCTCGCACCCGCTCGCCTGCGCGGCCGCGATCGGCACGCTCGACACCTATGCCGAAGAAGGCCTGCTGACCCGCGGCGCGACGATGGCGCCGGTGTTCGAGAACGCGCTGCATTCGCTCAAGGGTTCGCCTAACGTGATCGACGTGCGCAACATCGGCCTGGTCGGTGGCATCGAGCTGAACCCCGTCGCCGGCAACCCGGGCAAGCGCGCCTTCGACGTGTTCCTCGAATGCTGGGAGCGGGGTGTGCTGATCCGCACCACCGGCGACACGATCGCGCTGTCGCCGCCGCTGATCGTCGAGAGTTCGCACATCGACCAGATCGTCAGCACGATCGCCGACGTGCTGAAGACGCAGGGCTGAATCGCGTCGCAGCCGCCCCGCCACTTCAACCCATCACCCAAGAGGCTTGCCTAGCGCACACCCGTTCATGTCCCTGCTCAGCGCCGACCAGCAACTGACGAAAAACTCCTATTACGCCGCCACCGCGCAGCGTGATCGGGGCTTCGGGGCATTGCAGTCGAATGCCGAGTGCGACGTGGCGATCGTGGGCGGCGGCCTGGCCGGTTTGTCGGCCGCGATCGAGCTGGCCGACCGGGGTTACAGCGTCGTCGTGCTCGAAGCGCGGCAGGTCGGCTGGGGCGCTTCGGGGCGCAACGGCGGGCAGGTGATCGCGGGACTGGCCTGCGACCAGTCGGTGATCGAGCAGCAGCTCGGTGCCGAGTCCTCGCGCGATGTCTGGAACATGACGCTCGAAGCGCTGCGCCTGATCGGCGAACGGCGCGAGCGTTTCGACATCGATTGCGACTGGCGCAGCGGTTATCTGAGCGTGGCCGTCGGCGCGCGCAAGGCGCGCGAGTTGCAAACGTGGCAGGCGCACATGCAGCGCACTTACGACTACACGACGAAGTGGGTCGCCCCGGCCGACCTGCCGCAGTGGATCGCCAGCCCGCGCTTTCACAGCGGCGTGCACGACCCGCTCGGCGGCCACCTGCATCCGCTGAAGTACAGCCTGGGGCTGGCGCGCGCGGCCGCCGGGCTCGGTGTTCGCATCCACGAAGAGTCGGCGGTGACCGCCATCGAACCGGGCAGCACGGTCTTGCTGCGCACCGCCACCGGCTCGGTGCGTGCGTCGCACGTGCTGCTGGCCGGCAACGTCTACCTGCAAGGCATCGCGCCGGCGCTCGAGAGCCGCATCATGCCGGTCGGCACTTACATCGTCGCCTCCGAAGCGTTGGACCCCGCGGTTGCGGCATCGCTCGTGCCCTCGCAGTCGGCGGTGTGCGACACCAACTTCGTGCTCGACTACTTCCGCCCCACGGCCGACCACCGCATGTTGTACGGCGGCCGGGTCAGCTACAGCACCGCCACGCCGATGAACCTGGCGGCCAGCATGCAGCGGCGCATGGCACGCACCTTCCCGCAGCTGCAGAACACCGCGGTCGAATACGCCTGGGGCGGCTTCGTCGACATCTCGATGAACCGCGCGCCCGACTTCGGGCGCCTGCCCGATGCCGGTGCCGCACGCGCGTTTTCCAACGTGTACTACCTGCAAGGTTTCTCTGGCCACGGCCTGGCGTTGACGGGCCTCGCAGGTCGGCTCGTGGCGGAAGCCATCGCAGGCGACGCCGAACGCTTCGACACCTTCGCGCGCATTCGCCACCGCAGCTTCCCCGGCGGTTCGTTGTTGCGCACGCCGGCGCTGGTGGCCGGCATGGCCTACTACCGGTTGAAGGACATGCTGTGAAGGACACTCACGTGCCCGCCGACGGCACATTCTTTGCTCACTGCCACGAACAAAAATGCCCATCGCAGAAGCGCACGCGTCGCGTCTCGCAGCAAGCCTCATGAAACCCGCCACTCCCCGCCCCTCCAACCGCGCCAAACCGGTGGTGCTCGTGCCCGCCTGCAACCGCCTGCTGGGCCAGCACCCCTACCACGTGGTCGGCAGGAAATACATCGAAGCGGTGCGCCTGGCCGGCTGCCAGCCGCTGGTCGTGCCCTCGGCCGCCATCGACGAGATCGACGCCCTCCTCGGCCTGGCCGACGGTGTGTTCCTCACCGGTTCGCCTTCGAACGTGCACCCGAGCCACTTCGGCGAGGGTGTGCACGACACGAGCTTGCCGCTCGACGCCGATCGAGACGGCTGGACGCTGCCGCTGATCCCGCGCGTGCTCGAACGGGGCATTCCGCTGCTCGCGGTCTGCCGCGGCCTTCAGGAAGTGAACGTCGCACTCGGCGGCTCGCTGTACCAGGCGATCCAGGAAGTGCCCGGCCGGCTCGACCACCGTGACGCCGACGACGCGACGCTCGAGGTCCAATACGGCCTCGCGCACGAGCTGACCGTGCTGCAGGGCGGCGTGTTGGCCGATGTGCTGGGCGCCGGCCGCATCGAAGTCAACTCGCTGCACGGCCAGGGCGTGAACCGGCTGGCGCAGGGCTTGCGCGTCGAGGCCGTGGCGCCCGATGGCCTGGTCGAAGCCTTCTCGGTCGACGCCGCACCGGCCTTCAACCTGTGCGTGCAATGGCACCCCGAATGGCAAGCCGAGACCAACCCGGTGTCGATGCGCCTGTTCCGCGCGTTCGGCGTGGCCTGCGCCGCGTTCCGCGACCGCCACCGAGTCCCGCACCAGGACCCGGACCGTTAGTGCCGCCGCGCGCGGCTCACCGCGCGATCCGCAAGCAGACCCGACCCGACCCCGGCGCGTCATCATCACGACCCGCCCCACATTCCCAGGTGCCCCATGGTGGACAAAAGCAATTTCACATTCGCCGACCTAGAAAACTGGTTCAACGAACGACGTGTCACCGAGATCGAGTGCCTCGTGCCCGACCTGACCGGCGTGGCGCGCGGCAAGATCCTGCCGCGCGAAAAATTCACCGAAGACCGCGGCATGCGCTTGCCGGAAGCCACTGTCGCCATCGGCGTGACGGGCGAGTTCCCGGAAGACGGCCCCTACTACGACGTGATCCACCCGACCGACCGCGACATGCACCTGCGGCCCGACCCGTCGACCGTGCGCATCGTTCCGTGGGCCACCGACCCGACCGCCCAGGTGATTCACGATTGTTATGACCGCGACGGTGGGCTCATCCCGTTTGCGCCACGCTCGGTGCTGCGCAAGGTCTGCGACCTCTACGCGGCAGAGGGCTGGGAGCCGGTCGTGGCCCCCGAGGTCGAGTTCTACCTCGTGGCCCGCAACACCGACCCCGACGTGCCGCTGAAACCACCGATCGGCCGCAGCGGCCGCGCCGAGACCTCGCGCCAGGGTTATTCGATCGACGCGGTGAACGAGTTCGATCCGCTGTTCGAGGACGTGTACGACTACTGCGAGAAGATGGAATTGAACGTGGACACGCTGATCCACGAGGTCGGCGCCGGGCAGATGGAGATCAACTTCTTCCACGCCCACCCACTCGGCCTGGCCGACGAGGTCTTCTTCTTCAAGCGCACGCTGCGCGAGGCCGCGATGCGCCACGACATGTTCGCCACCTTCATGGCCAAGCCGATTGCCGGCGAGCCGGGCAGCGCGATGCACGTGCACCAGAGCATCGTCAACAAGCTGACCGGCAAGAACATCTTCAGCAACGAAGACGGCTCGCCGAGCAAGGAGTTCTACTGGTACATCGGCGGCTTGCAGAAGTACACGCCTGCGGCGATGGCCCTCTATGCGCCTTACGTCAATTCCTACCGCCGGCTGGTGCGTGGCAAGGCCGCACCGATCAACATCCAGTGGGGCACCGACAACCGCACCGTGGGCATTCGTTCGCCGGTGGCCAATGCAGCCTCGCGGCGCGTGGAAAACCGCGTGATCGGCTCCGACGCGAACCCGTATGTCGCGCTCGCCGCGACGCTGGCCTGCGGTTACCTCGGCATGAAAAACAGGATCGAGCCGGCGCCCGAGTGCAAGGGTGACGCCTACCTGTCGGCGTTCGAGTTGCCACGTAGCCTGAGCGAAGCGCTGGGCTGGCTCGCCGACGAAAAAGATCTGCACGACATGCTCGGCAAGGAGTTCATCACCGTGTACTCCGAGGTCAAGGAGATCGAGCACGACGAGTTCATGAAAGTGATCTCGCCGTGGGAGCGCGAGCACCTTCTTCTGCATGTCTGAGCAAGGACACACGCCATGAGCGCCATTCTCAAACCAACCGTCGCAGCGCGCAGCACGCAGGAGTGGCAGGCCGCCGACTCGGCCCACTACCTGCACCCCTTCACCGATTTCAAGTCGCTCGCGAACAAGGGCTCGCGCGTGATCGTCTCGGCCGACAACATCTACCTGCGTGACAGCGACGGGCACCGAATCCTCGACGCGATGTCGGGCCTGTGGTGCGTGAACGTCGGCTACGGCCGCACCGAGCTGATCGAAGCGGCCACGAAGCAGATGACCGAGCTGCCGTTCTACAACAGCTTCTTCCAGACCGCCACGCCGCCAGCGATCGAACTCGCCGAGCTGCTTTCCGAGGTGACGCCGCCGCAGTTCAAGCACGTGTTCTTCTCCGGCTCGGGCTCGGAAGGCAACGACACCGTCGTGCGCATGGTGCGCCGCTACTGGGACGTGCTGGGCCAGCCCGAACGCACCGTCATCATCAGCCGGAACAACGCGTACCACGGCTCGACGATGGCCGGCGCTTCGCTCGGCGGCATGAGCGGCATGCACGCGCAGGGTGGTTTGCCGATTCCCGGCATCACGCACATCGAACAGCCGTTCTGGTTCGAGCTCGGGCAAGGCCTGAGCCGTGACGAGTTCGGGCTCAAGGCCGCCGGCTGGCTGGAGGCGAAGATTCTCGAGGTCGGCGCACACAAGGTCGCGGCCTTCATCGGCGAGCCGGTGCAAGGCGCCGGCGGCGTGATCGTGCCGCCCGAGACCTACTGGCCCGAGATCCAGCGCATCTGCGACAAGTACGGCGTCTTGCTCGTGTCCGACGAAGTCATCTGCGGCTTCGGCCGCACCGGCCACTGGTTCGGCTGCGAACGTTTCGGCTTCAGGCCCGACCTGATGACCTTCGCCAAGGGCGTGACCTCGGGCTACATCCCGCTCGGTGGCGTGATGGTCGGTGAGCGTGTCGCCAAGGTCATGATCGATCAGGGCGGGGAGTTCAACCACGGCTACACCTACTCGGGCCACCCGGTGGCCTGCGCGGTGGCGCTGGCCAACATCCGCGTCTTGCAGCGCGAGGGCATCGTCGAGCGGGTGCACGACGATGTCGGCCCCTACATGGCGCAGCAGTTCGCCACACTCGCCGAGCACCCGCTGGTCGGCGAGGTGCAGACCTGCGGCCTGATGGGCGCCGTGCAACTGGTGCAGGACAAGGCCACGGGCAAGACCTTCCCGGGCGCGCTGGGCGTGGGCATGGTCTGCCGCGGCCACTGCTTCGGCAACGGGCTGATCATGCGCGCCGTGGGCGACCGCATGATCGTGGCGCCGCCGCTGGTGATCACGCGCGCGCAGATCGACGAGATGATGGCGCTGATCCGCCTGTGCCTCGACCTCACGCTCGCCGACGCCACGCGCCAGGGCTGGCTGAGGGCGGCCTGACTTCAAGATGGCACGGGGTTTGCCTGTAGCTGGGAAGGCGCCCACGCTGGCTAGACTGCCCCGATGCGCCCCGGATTCGACACCACTTCCATTGACAAGGACTCGACCATGAAACGGATGTTCAACACCCTGCTCTCCCTGGCTTCGATCGGGGCGGCCGCGGCCCTGCTGTTCGCCGGGCCGGCCCGGGCCCAGGAAGAAGAGAAGCTGCTGAACGTCTACAACTGGTCCGACTACATCGCCGAAGACACGATCAGGAACTTCGAGAAAGAAACCGGCATCAAGGTCCGCTACGACAACTTCGACAACAACGAAATCGTGCACGCCAAGCTGGTGGCCGGCAAGACCGGCTACGACCTGGTCGTGCCTTCGAGCGGCTGGGCCAAGCTGCAGGCCGACGGCGGCCTGCTGCGCAAGATCGACAAGAACCTGTTGCCGAACTACAAGTACCTCGACCCCGAAATCCAGGCCCAGCTTGCCAAGCTCGACCCGGGCAACCAGTTCATGGTCAATTGGCTGTGGGGCTACACCACGGTCGGCATCAACGTCGACAAGGTCAAGGCGGCGCTGGGCAACATGCCGATGCCCGACAACGCCTGGGACCTGGTGTTCAAGCCCGAGTACATCACCAAGCTCAAGTCCTGCGGCGTGTCGTTTCTCGATTCCGCCACCGAAGTCGTGCCGGCCGCGCTGTGGTACCTGGGCAAGCCGGCCTACAGCAAGAACCCCGGCGACTACGCCGCGGTGACCGCCCTGCTCAAGTCGATCCGCCCCGGCGTCACGCTGTTCAGCGCGTCGGGCTACATCAATGACATGGCCGGCGGCTCGATCTGCGTGGCGCTCGGCTGGTCGGGCGACATCAACATCGCGAAGAACCGCGCGATCGAGGGCAAGACCGGGCAGAAGATCGAAGCGCTGCTGCCCAAGACCGGCGGCCTGCTGTTCTTCGACACCATGGTGATCCCGGCCGACGCGCCGCACCCGGGCAACGCGCACAAGTTCATCAACTACATCCTGCGCCCCGAGGTGCACGCGAGCATCACCAACAAGGTGTTCTATGCCAATCCGAACAAGGAATCGCGCAAGTTCATCAAGCCCGAAGTGGCGAACGACCCGACGGTCTTCCCGGTCGAGGCCGAGATGAAGAAGATGTCGGTGCCCGAAGCGATCAACAACGACATCCGGCGCCTGATGACGCGCACCTACACCTCGTTCAAGACCGGGCTGTGAGCGTGCGATGAGCGCTGAAGCTTTCCTGCAGATCCGCAACGTCGTCAAGGACTTCAGCGGCTACAAGGCGGTCAACAACGTCAGCATCGACATCGCCAAGGGCGAGATCTTCGCGCTGCTCGGCTCCTCGGGCTGCGGCAAGACGACGCTGCTGCGCATGCTGGCCGGCTTCGAGACGCCGACCTCGGGCAACATTGTGTTGAACGGCCAAGACCTCGCGGGCATGCCGCCCTACGAGAGCCCGATGAACATGATGTTCCAGTCGTACGCGCTGTTCCCGCACATGACGGTGTGGGACAACGTCGCCTTCGGGCCGCGCCGCAGCGGCCTGCCGGCGGCCGAGGTGTCGGAGCGTGTCGAAGAGATGCTGAAGCTCGTGCAGCTCGGCAAGTTCGCCAAGCGCAAGCCGCACCAGCTCTCGGGCGGCCAGCAGCAGCGGGTCGCCTTGGCGCGCAGCCTGGCGAAGAAGCCGCAACTGCTGCTGCTCGACGAACCGCTCGGCGCGCTCGACAAGAAGCTGCGCGAAGAAACCCAGATCGAGCTCGTCAACATCATCGAGAAGGTCGGCGTGACCTGCGTGATGGTCACGCACGACCAGGAAGAGGCGATGACGATGGCCTCGCGCATCGCCGTGATGAGCGAAGGCCGCTTCCTGCAGGTGGGTGCGCCGAGCGACATCTACGAAACCCCGGCCAACCGCTTCGTCGCCGACTTCATCGGCAACGTCAACCTGATGGAAGGCACGCTCGAGACCGACGAGGTCGACCACGTGACGATCCGCTGCGCCGACTGCACCCACTACGTCGGCCACGGCATCACCGGCACCGAAGGCATGAGCGTGTCGGTGGCGCTGCGGCCCGAGAAGATCCGCATCACGCGCGAGGTGCCGGCGCCCCAGGCCGGTGAGCCCGACGCCGCCTTCAACCGCGTGCATGGCAGCGTGAAGGACATGGCCTATTTCGGCAGCTTCACCGTCTATCACTTGGCGCTCGAAAGCGGCCTGGTGCTCAAGATCAGCTCCAGCAACACCGAGCGCCACCGTGCCGACCAGCTGACCTGGGGCGATGAAGCCTGGGCGAGCTGGTCGCCGACTTCGCAAGTGGTTCTCACGGCATGAGCGCACCGCTGAAACACGGGAGCCGGGGCGGCCGCTGGGCCGTGATCGGCGTGCCCTATTTCTGGCTGCTGCTGTTCTTCATGCTGCCGTTCCTGATCGTGCTGAAGATCAGCGTCTCCGAGATGGAGACCGTGACCTTCAAGGACGTGCTGACCTGGAAAGACGGCGTGCTCGCGCTCTCGCTCAAGCTCAGCAACTACGCCTCGCTGGTGCAGGACGACCTGTACTTCCTGACCTACGTGTCGAGCCTGAAGTACGCCGCGGTCACGACCGTCCTGTGCCTGGCCATCGGCTACCCGTTCGCCTATTTCATGGCCCGCGCCAAACCGACGATCCAGCCGACGCTGCTGATGCTCGTGATGCTGCCGTTCTGGACTTCGTTCCTGCTGCGTGTCTACGCCTGGAAGGGCTTGCTCAGCGAACACGGCTGGGCCGCCAACTTCATCGCTGCCCTCGGCCTCGACCGGGTGCTGCTGGCGATCGGCGTGATCCCGGCGCAGGGCCAGTTGATGAACACGCCGTTCTCGCTGGTGCTGGGCATGACCTACACCTACCTGCCCTTCATGATCCTGCCGCTGTACTCGAACCTGGCGAAGATGGACCTGCGCCTGCTCGAAGCGGCGAGCGACCTGGGCGCCAGCGCCTGGGTCGCGTTCTGGAAGATCACCGTGCCCTTGTCGAAGGCCGGCATCATCGCCGGCTCGATGCTGGTGTTCATTCCCTGCGTCGGCGAGTACGTGATCCCCGAGCTGCTCGGCGGCCCGCAAACGCAGATGATCGGCCGCACGCTCTGGGACGAGTTCTTCAGCAACAACGACTGGCCGATGGCCTCGACCGTCGCCGTGGCGATGGTGCTGCTGATCATCGTGCCGCTGGCGATCTTCAACAAGTACCAGGCCGAAGCGACGGAGAAGCGCGCATGAGCAGGGTGACGGCAATGTTTACCGCCAAGGCGCCAAGAGCGCAAAGGTCGCAAAGGAAAGGCAATTCAGCTTTTCTCTTCCTTGGCGCCCTTTGCGTCCTTGGCGCCTTGGCGGTGAAATCTTTTCCAACACCCTTGTTCATCACGAGGGCGCACGCATGAACGCGGCAGCCATCAACAAGTGGTTCGGGCGCGGCTGGCTGTCGCTGGGTTTCGTCTTCCTGTACCTGCCGATCGTGGCGCTGGTGCTGTACTCGTTCAACGACTCGCCGCTGCCCAACGTGTGGCGCGGCTTCACGCTCAAGTGGTATGCCGCGCTCGCCAGCGACACCGAAATGCTGGCCGGCCTGTGGCTGTCATTGAAGATCGCGTTCTTCACTGCGTGCTCGTCGGTCGTGCTCGGCACGCTGGCCGCGCTCGCGCTCGTGAAGTACCGGCGCTTCAGCGGCCGCACGCTGTTCTCGGGCATGGTCAACGCGCCGCTGGTGATGCCCGAAGTCATCATCGGCCTGTCGCTGCTGCTGATGCTGGTGTCGATACAACGGGCCCTCGGTTTCCCCGAGCGCGGCCTGGTCACCATCTGGATGGGGCACGCCCTGCTCGGCATGGCCTATGCCGCTGTCGTGGTGCAGGCGCGCTTGCAAGACCTGAACCCGCAGCTCGAAGAAGCCGCGCTCGACCTCGGCGCCAAGCCCTGGCAGGTGTTCACGCTGGTCACGCTGCCGATGATCTCGCAGGCGCTCATGTCGGCCTGGCTGCTGACCTTCACGCTCTCGCTCGACGACGTGGTGCTCTCGGCCTTTCTGTCGGGCCCCGGCGCCACCACCATGCCGCTCGTGATCTTCTCGCGCGCCAAGCTCGGCCTGAACCCGAGCGTGAACGCTATCGCCACGCTGATTGTCGTGGTGGTCTCGGTCGGCGTGGTCGCTGCGAGCTACATCATCGCCCGGCGCGAGCGCATCCGCGCCGCCGAGATGGCCGCCGCAGTCCGCGCTGGCTGATTGCACAAGACACACCCCACCCGAATCAACAAGAGGAGAGACCGCATGAAGAAACTGCAGCAGCACGCCATCGCCCTCGCCCTGGCGGCGGCCTTCCCGTCGCTGGCACTGGCGCAATCGAACGACGCGCTGATGAAGGAGCTGAAGGCGCTGAAAGACCGCGTCACGCAGCTCGAAGACGCGCTCAAGGCGAAAGACAAACCCGCCGACGCCGACAAGCAGTGGGGCATGACGCCGCAGCAAGTGCAGGACTTCAACCGCGTCAACGTGAAGACCGAAGCGCTCGAAGACGCGATCGAGGCGCAAGGCTTCAAGGGCCTGAAGATCAGCGGCCAGATGGACCCGAGCTTCATCTATAACCGCCGGCAAGACCGCGCCGGGTTCCAGTTCCTCAACGCGGTGGGCGACGACGGCTACAACTACGACAACTCGTACTTCGGCATGGCGATGCTCGACTTCCAGAAAGAGATGGACGGCGGCATCAAGTGGCGCCTGACGCTCGCGCCGAACCGCAGCGTGGGCGCGGTCTTCGACGGCCAGTCGATCGTGCACGAAGCGACCGTGTCGGTGCCGCTCGGTGACCTGCAGACCCGCCTGATCGCCGGCCAGATCCCCGACTGGTCGGGCTACGAGTACTACCCGCCGTCGCAGAACAAGCTGATCACGCACAACCTGCTGTTCGACTTCACGCTGCCCACCGCCTACACCGGCGCCGGCATGGAAGTGACCCGCGGCAAGTGGATCATGAAGGGCGTGTTCGCCAACATGAACGCCTCGCGCAAGACGAGCGGCAACAAGACGCCGGTGTTCGCCTACCGTGTCGACTACTCCAAGGGCGAATACCAGGGCTTCGGTTTTGCCGGTGTGCACGGCAAGGGCGCCAACTTCCGCGCCGACGACGGCGTGGGCAACCCGGTCAGCGGCCTGCCCTACGACCTGCGCGACACCTCGGTCAACCTGTTCGAGGCCGACGCCTATTTCATCCGCGGCGACTGGACGGTGCTCGGCCAGGTCAGCTACGGTCAGCAGAAGAAGGGCGCGATCAGCGCCGACCCGGTCACCGGCGAACTGCGCGATTCGCGCTGGTACGGCGCCTCCGTGCTGGCGGCCTACAAGATCACGCCACGCTTCGAAGGCATCGCCCGCTTCGACTACATCAACAACAAGAAGAACGGCGGCGGCCTGCTCGGCTACAACTTCGCCGACGGCCGCAACGGCATCGGCCCCGGTTATGTGGACGACGGCGCCGGCGGCTGGATCGCCGGCGACCCCGAACGCGGCGCCAACCGCATGGCGTTTTCCTTCGGCGTGGGCTATCTTTTCAATGCCAACACCACCTTCAAGGCCGAGTACCGGCTCGACCGTGCCAACCAGGCCGTCTTCATCGACGCGAAGGACGGCAGCTACAGCAAGTCCAACCACCTGCTCGGCGCCTCGATGGTGCTGAGCTTCTGACGCACACCATGGCCACGACCACCAAGCCCACGCCGATCGACTGGCGCGCCCGCGCCGCCGAACTTCAATTCGACGGCCGCGCGCTGATCGGTGGCCAGCGGGTGGCGGCTGCGTCGGGCGAGACCTTCGACTGCGTCTCGCCGATCGACGCCCGGGTGCTGACGAAGGTGGCGCGGGGGCGTGGCCCCGATGTCGACGCGGCCGTGGCCTCGGCGCGGCAAGCCTTCGACGACGGCCGCTGGTCGGGCAAACCACCGGCCGTGCGCAAGAAGGTGCTGCAACGTTTTTCCGAGTTGATCCTCGGCGCGAAGGAAGAACTCGCGCTGCTCGAAACGCTCGACATGGGCAAGCCCATCCAGTACAGCCTGGCGGTCGACGTGGGCTCGACCGCACGCTGCATCGCGTGGTACGCCGAGGCGATCGACAAGGTCTACGACGAGATCGCACCGACCGGCCACAACGCGCTGGCATTGATCACGCGCGAGCCGATGGGCGTGATCGGTGCCGTCGTGCCCTGGAACTACCCGATGATCATGGCCGCGTGGAAGCTCGGCCCGGCCCTGGCTACCGGCAACAGCGTGGTGCTGAAACCAAGCGAGAAGTCGCCGCTGACGGCGCTGCGTCTGGCCGAACTCGCGATCCAGGCCGGCCTGCCCGAGGGTGTGTTCAACGTCGTGCCCGGCTTCGGCGGCGAGGCGGGTGAAGCGCTGGCCTTGCACATGGATGTGGATGCGATCGGCTTCACCGGCAGCACACGTGTCGGCCGCAAGATGCTCGAGTACGCCGGCCGCAGCAACCTGAAGCGGGTCTACAACGAACTCGGTGGCAAGTCGGCCTTCGTCGTGTTCGACGATTTCAAGGACGTGGCGCGCGCTGCGAAGACCGCTGCCGGCAGCCTGTTCTTCAACGCCGGCGAAAGCTGCAACGCACCCTCGCGCGTGTTCGTGCACGAGTCGGTGGCGGAAGAATTCACCGCGATCATCCAGTCCGAGGCACCGAAGTACGCGCCCGGTGACCCGCTCGGTGGCCAGGCGCAGATCGGCGCCATCGTCGACGAGACGCAGATGCGCAGCGTGCTCGGCTACATCGACGCTGGCCGCAATGAAGGCGCACGCGTCCTGAACGGCGGCAAGCAGGTGATGAGCGAGACCGGCGGTTATTACATCGAACCGACGGTGTTCGATGGCGTCACCAACAGCATGACAATCGCCCGAGAAGAAATCTTCGGGCCGGTGCTGTCGGTGATCCGCTTCAAGAACGAGGCCGAGGTCGTGGCCATGGCCAACGACAGCGCCTACGGCCTGCAGGCCAGCGTCTGGAGCGACAGCATCAACCGCGCGCACCGCGTGGCGCGGGCGCTGCGCGCCGGCACCGTGCACGTGAACCAGTACGACGAAGACGACATCACCGTGCCTTTCGGCGGCTTCAAGCAGAGTGGCAACGGCCGCGACAAGTCGCTGCACGCCTTCGAGAAGTACACCGAACTCAAGACCACGTGGATCCGCATCGACGCGGAATGAAGGGGCGAGCGCCATGAACCATTCGAAGAACGAACAGCTGATGGCCCGCAAGGCCGCTGCCACGCCTCGCGGCGTGGGCGTGATGGGCACCTTCTTCGCCGACCGTGCCGACAACGCCGAGCTGTGGGACGTGGAAGGGCGCCGCTACATCGACTTCGCCGGTGGCATCGCGGTGATGAACACCGGTCACGGCAACCCGAAGGTGGTGGCGGCCATCGCCGAGCAGTTGAATCGTTTCACGCACACCTGCTACCAGGTCGTGCCCTACGAGAGTTACATCGCGCTGGCCGAGAAGCTGAATGCGCTGACGCCTGGCACGCACGCCAAAAAGACCGCACTGTTCTCGACCGGCGCCGAGGCGATCGAGAACGCGATCAAGATCGCGCGCTCGTACACCAAGCGCTCCGGCGTGATCGCGTTCAGCGGCGCCTTTCACGGCCGCAGCCTGTTCGCGGTGTCGCTGACCGGCAAGGTGCAGCCCTACAAGGCCGGCTTCGGGCCGTTCGCGCCCGAGGTCTACCACGCGCCCTTCCCTTGCCACTGCGCGAACCTCGACGAGGTGAAGAAGGCGGTTCACCACCTCTTCAAGGCCGACATCGAGCCCGCGCGCGTCGCCGCGATCGTGTTCGAGCCGGTTCAGGGCGAAGGTGGCTTCAACGTGATCCAGGGCGAGGCGGTGAAGTGGCTGCGTGCGCTGTGCGACGAACACGGCATCGTGCTGATCGCCGACGAGATCCAGACCGGCTTCGGCCGCACCGGCAAGATGTTCGCGATGGAACATTTCGGCGTCACGCCCGACCTGATGACGATCGCCAAGTCGCTCGCCGGTGGCCTGCCGCTCTCGGCCGTGACCGGCCGCGCAGAGATCATGGACGCGCCCGCGCCCGGCGGGCTGGGCGGCACCTATGCCGGCAACCCGCTGGCCATCGCGGCGGCGCACGCAGTGATCGACGTGATGGCGGCCGAACATTTGCCCGAGCGTGGGCAGATGCTCGGTGACCGTTTGAAAGCGGTGCTCGAGTCGCTGCGCACCGAGGTGCCGCAGATCGCCGATGTGCGCGGCCTCGGCGCGATGGTCGCGGTCGAGTTCAACCAGCCCGGCACCGACACGCCCGACGCCGACTTCACCAAGAAGGTTCAAGCCGAAGCGCTCAAGCGCGGCCTGATCCTGCTGACTTGCGGCGTCAACGCGAACGTCGTGCGCTTCCTGTTCCCGCTCACCGTGAGCGAGCCGGTCTTCGACGAGGCGATGGACGTGCTGCGTGCGGCGATGCGCGCCGCCCTCGCATGAGCCGGGTCGGCGACGACGACGTTCAACGCCTGCAGAAAACGCTGGCCGCCGAGGGCGTGCACACGCTGATCGCGCAGTTCACCGACATCCACGGTGTCGCCAAGGGCAAGCTCGTGCCGCTGGCGCACCTGGGCACCGTGTTGCGCACCGGCGCGGGTTTCTCGGGCCCGTCGATCGCCGGCACCGGCCTGCCGCGCATGGGGCCGCGTTCCGAGTACTACGGCCGCGGTGATGCGCTCACCGCGCGCGCGCTGCCGTGGATGCCCGGTTACGCCGGCATCGTCTGCGACGGCTTCGTCGCCGGCGAACCGTTCGACGCCTGCCCGCGCCAGGTGCTGCGGCGCCAGCTCGCACGCCTTGCCGAGCGCGGCTGGTCTTTGCAGACCGGCATCGAGCCCGAGTTCTTCCTGCTGCGCCGCGGCGCGAACGGCATCGAGCCGGCCGATGTGCAAGACCGCCTGGCCAAACCTTCCTACGACCTGAAGAGCCTGCCGCGTCAGCACACGTTCCTGGCCGAACTGGCCGACGGCCTGCGTGGCTGCGGCCTAGACGTGTTCCAGACCGATCACGAAGACGCGCAAGGCCAGTACGAGATCAACTTCACGCACGCCGATGCGCTCGCCAGCGCCGACGCGTTGATGCTGTTCAAGCAGGCCGCGCACACGCTGGCCGAGCGCCACGGCAACCTCTTCTCGATGATGCCCAAGCCCTTCGCCAACCAGCCCGGCAGCGGTTTGCATTTCCACGCGTCGCTGTGGCAAGGCAGGCAGGGCCTGTTCGACGACACGGCCCAGGGCATGCCGGAGCTGCTGCGCCACTTCATCGGCGGGGTGCTCGCGCACTCGGCGGCCTTGTGCGCCATCGCGGCGCCGACCGTCAATTCCTACAAGCGGCTTGTCGTCGGCGAATCGCTGTCGGGCACGAGCTGGGCGCCTGCGGTGGTCGCGCACGGCCCGAACAACCGCACCGCGCTGGTCCGCACCCTGCCCGGCCGCTTCGAATGGCGGCTGCCCGATGCCTCGGCCAACCCGTACCTGGCCACCGCGGCGTTGATCGCGGCCGGGATCGACGGCGTCGACCGCCGCCTAGACCCCGGCGAAGCCTGCACCGACGACCTGTTCGAGCGCACACCGGCCGAGTTGGCCGCACGCGGCATCGGCGTGCTGCCGCAGGGCCTCGATGAAGCGATCACCGCACTCGAGGCCGACGCCACCGTGCAAACCGCGCTCGGCACCGCACTGAGCACCGAGTTCATTCGCCTCAAGCGCGCCGAATGGTCGGCGTATGCACGCCATGTCAGCGCCTGGGAGCTCGAGCGATATGCCGATGCCTTCTGAGGCCGCCCCGGTCGTCGCGCGCTGCTGCACCCTTCGATGACCACCCCGGTCATCCCCTGGCTCGCCTACCTCGCCCTGGCCGCCAGCATGGCGCTGGTGGGCAGCTACGTCGGCTTGTCGAAGGTGCTGGTCGTGGTGTTTCCGATCTTCCTGCTGGCCTGGCTGCGCTTCGGCATCGCCGCGGTCGCGATGGCGGGCTGGGTCAAGCGCAGCGCCACCGAACAGCCGCTGAGCCGGCACGACCGCTGGCTGCTGTTCTTCGAATCCTTCTTCGGCAACTTCCTGTTCTCGATCTGCATGCTGTTCGGCGTGTCGATGAGTTCGGCGCTCGCGGCCGGCGTGATCATGGCCGGCATCCCGGCGGCGGTGGCGGTGATGTCGCGCGTGTTCCTGAACGAGCGCATCTCGGGGCGCGTGATGCTCGGCATCGCCTGCGCCGTTGGCGGCATCGCGCTCGTGTCGTTCACGAAGACCGCCGACAGCACGAAGGCCAGCTCGCTGCTCGGCAACCTGCTGCTGCTCGGTGCGGTGCTGTGCGAAGCCAGCTACGTGGTGATGGGCAAGAAGTTGACCGGCAACGTGAGCCCGAAACGCATCAGCGCACTGATCAACCTGTGGGGGCTGGCGCTCGTCACGCCGCTCGGCCTCTGGCAGGCGCTGCGTTTCGACTTCGGCGCGGTGGGGGCGGGTTCGTGGTGGCTGCTGCTGTTCTATTCGATCGCCGCCAGCATGGTCACCGTGTGGTTGTGGATGACCGGCCTGAAACACGTGCCGGCCGCCAAGGCCGGCATCTTCACCGTGCTGCTGCCGGTGAGTGCGGCGGCGGTCGGCGTGCTGCTGCTCGGCGAGCAGTTCAGCGCAGCGCAGGCGGCGGCGTTCGCTCTTGCACTGGCGGGTGTGGTTCTGGCAACGTGGCCTCAGGCCGACGCTTCGGCAGGCGAGCGCGCCGACTGAGGTACCGCGCTGGCCGTTTCGAGTGATCTAAACGTATTGCGAATCGTTCGTATTACAATTCGATCCGACACTCGACGATCGCCTCCTTGCGGCGTTCTGCGAACGCAGTTCCCCGAAGCTCGCCGCCGCTGCGCTTCGCCTCCTACATCTACCGATTTCCCGAGCGCCCATGGCGATGACACGTCACGCGCGAAGGCCCGAAGCTCGCTTCACCGCACCCGCGGCCAGTGCTGGCGTTCCCATTTTGGAGATTCAGATGAATGCAAAACCCCGACACTCGATGCTGGCTGCTGCCGCGCTGACTGCGATCGCTTCACTCGGCCAGGCCCACGCGCAGACTCAAGCGCCTGTACCGGCCGAAGCCGCGTCACAGGCACAGATGAGCACACTCGGCAACGTCGTCGTCACCGCGAAGCGCGAGAAGCGCGTCTCCAAGGGCGCGACCAACCTTCCGATGGAGATCAAGGACACACCGCAGTCGATCAGCACGATCGACAAGGAAGAGTTGCGCGACTTCGGCATCACCGGCACCACCGACGCAATGCGCTACGGCACCGGCGTGAACGTCGAGCAGTACGAGACCAACCGCGCCGAAATCAACGCACGCGGTTTCCAGGTCATGCTGACGCAGGTCGACGGCCTGGGCATGACCAACGACTGGGGCACCGTCACGGGTCAGCAGGACGCGTATCTTTTCGAACGTGTCGAACTGATCCGCGGCGCGAACGGGTTGCTCACCGGCCTCGGCAATTCGTCGGGCACCATCAACTACGTGCGCAAGCGTCCGACCAACAAGGACGGTGGCGAGGTGATCGCCACCGTCGGCTCTTTCGATCTGCGGCGCGTCGCGCTCGACTACAACAAGGTGCTCAGCGCCGACGGGGCCTGGGCCGGCCGGCTCGTGATCGCGCAGGAAGACAAGGACTCGCACATCCGTGCGCTGCACGACAAGCGCAGCACGCTCTACGGCGTGGTCGACGGCCAGATCGGCGACCAGGGCATGCTGACCTTCGGCTTCGGCGTGGCCGAATCCAGACAGCGCTCGCCGATGTGGGGTTCGCTGACCTTGCTTCGCACCGACGGCAACCAGGCCGAGTTCGACCGCTCGGCCTCGACCTCGCAGGACTGGACACGCTGGAACTCGCGCTCGTACAACGCCTTCGTCGAGTACACGCACGCGCTCTCCACCGACTGGGAGGCCAAGTTCACCTACAACCACCGCCGCGGCACCGACAGCACCAAGTTGCTCTACGCCTACTCGTTCACCGGCGCGCTGAACCCCGACAACACCGGCCTGGTCGGGTGGCCGTACCGCAGCGACGGCGAGTCGACCAGCAAGATCCTCGACGGCAATGTCACCGGCCACTTCGACGCCTTCGGCCGCAAGCACGACCTCACCGTCGGCCTGAGCTACACGAAGCTGCAGGCCAAGACCGACGCCTACCTCATCACCAGCCCGGCCGGCCCGGCGCTGCCGGCGTTCCCGTATGGGGGCGACGCCTACCCCGAGCCCACCTGGGGCGGCACCACCTCGGGGGCCGACGGCGAACAGAAGCTCGCGCGGCTGTATGCAGCGACCCGCATCGCGCTGACCGACAACCTGAAAGGCATTCTCGGCCTCAACGCGATCAGCCTGAAGCGCAACGGCACGTCGATCTACGGCGGCGGTGTCAATCTCGACAACGAGAAGACCGACAAGGTGAGCCCCTATGCCGGCATCACCTACGACATCACCCGCAACGTGCTCGGCTACGCGTCGTATTCCGACATCTTCCAGGTGCAGGACCAGCGCCTGGCCACCGGCGCATTCGTCGCGCCGATGAAGGGCGTGAACGCCGAAATCGGCGTCAAGGCCGAGTGGCTGGACCGCCAGCTGCTGACCACCTTCGCGGTCTTCCAGGCCAAGCAGAACGGCATCGCGGTGGTGGCCGGCTTCGACCCGGTGGCGCAGCAGTCGTGGTACGAGCCGAGGGACGTGAAGTCACGCGGCTTCGAGACCGAGGTCACCGGCCACGTCAACAAGGGCACCAAGCTGACGGCCGGCTACACGCGCCTGAAACTGACCGGCCCGGACGGCGGCGACACCAGCGAGTGGATTCCGCGCCACACCGTCAACTTCCGCGCCGACGCGCGCGTGCCGGGGCTGGCGCCGGTGCGGGTGGGCCTGGGTGCACGCTGGCAGTCCGACGTGTCCAAGATCGGCGGTGCGCGCCAGGACTCCTACCTGCTGGCCGACGGCTTCGTGGCCTACGAAGTCAATGCCAAGGCGACGCTGCGCTTCAACGTCAGGAACCTCACCGACAAGCGCTATCTGAGCACGGTGGCTTATGGCGCGATCTACGGCGCGCCGCGCAACTTCGCACTCTCGCTCGAATACAAGCTCTGACCCACGGCGACTCACCGCTGCGGATGAACAAGTCGCCGTCAGAGGCTGATCGCGCTCGACCCTTCGAACGCCTTCAGCTCCGCGCGCGCGGCCCGGCTCACGGCCGCCGGCGCTTCGTGCTTCAGGCGGTGGTCAGACCACACCTGGCGCCAGTGGCGCGCGCCCGGCAGGCCGTTGCGCAGGCCGAGCAGGTGGCGAGACACGTGCGACCAGGGCTCGTCGCGATCAACCACCGTTTGCATGTAGTCGACCATCGCCGCTTCGATCGCATCACGATCGCGCGGCTTGTCGGCCTGCCCGAAGAAGCGTGCGTCCCAGTCGGCCATCAACCACGGGTTGTGATAGGCCTCGCGGCCGAGCATCACGCCGTCCACATGCGCGAGCTGCTCGGCGATCTGCGCGTTCGTCTTCACACCGCCGTTGAGCACGATGGTCAGCGTGGGGAAGTCGCGTTTGAGCCGGTGCACGGTCTCGTAACGCAGCGGCGGCAGCTCGCGGTTCTCTTTCGGGCTGATGCCCTTGAGCCAGGCGTTGCGTGCATGCACGATGAACACCTCGCAGCCGGCCGCTGCCACCGTACCGATGAAGTCGCGCACGAACTCGTAGCTCTCGGTGCGGTCGATGCCGATGCGGTGTTTCACCGTCACCGGCAACGAGACCGCGTCGCGCATCGCCTTCACGCCATCGGCCACGAGTTGCGGCTCGGCCATCAGGCAGGCACCGAAGGCACCACGCTGCACCCGCTCGCTCGGGCAACCGCAGTTCAGGTTCACCTCGTCGTAGCCCCATTGGTGCGCGAGCTTCGCGCACAGCGCCAGATCGGCCGGCTCGCTGCCACCGAGTTGCAGCGCGACCGGGTGTTCTTCGGGGTTGTAGTCGAGGTGCCGCGGCACGTTGCCGTGCAACAGGGCGCCGGTCGTCACCATCTCGGTGTAGAGGCGCGTGTGGCGCGTCAGCAGGCGGTGGAAAAAGCGGCAGTGCCGATCGGTCCAGTCCATCATCGGTGCCACACTTAACCGCCAAGGTGACATTTTCGATGTAAGTTGTTGATTTTCTTTAATTTCCATGTCTTTACAGACTCTTGATAGGTTGCATTTTGGGGCATTTCCGGGGGTTCAAACGCTACTCGTGCAACTATTTAGTCCAACTAGAAGGTACAGTTGCACCATCCAAAAACATCCAGTTGCACCGGAGATCACCCATGGCATCCATCCAAGAGCGCGGCGACAAGTTCTTAGCCCAAGTCCGCATCAAACGTGCGGGCGTCATCATTTTCTCAGAATCGAGGGTTTTCGATACTCGTCCCCTGGCGAAGACCTGGGCCGAGCGCGTCGAAGAAGATGTGCGGAAGAATGGGCCGGCAAAGCGAGCATCTTCAAAGATTACCGTCGGCGCGCTCGTTCGACTGCACCTGGAGACTCAGCTCAAGATCAAACCGCTGCTCGGGCGCAGCACGATCCACAATCACAACAAAATTGCGGACGAGTTCGACAAGATCCTCGTAGCCGACCTCAGGCCGAAACACCTGATCGACTACGCAGTGAGGCGCAAAGTCGAGGACGGCGTCTCACCCGCGACGATCAAATCTGACCTGTCGCCAATCTCCGCAGCCTTCGGCGTCGCACGAATCGCATACGAGATCGATGCGGACCCCGCGGTCGTTCAAGACGCGATGCAGCATTTGGACAAGCAGGGGCTGGTGTCGAAATCGCGCGAAGTCATCCGTTGGGTAGACCAAGAAGAGGAAGACGCCCTCCTGACCGAATTCGCCAGGCGCAATCTGCATCACCAGACGGCGATCGACATGATTCCGATCTACAAGTTCGCCCTGGCGTTCCCACGTCGACTGGGCGAGTTGGGACGACTCGAGTGGAAAGACATTGATCCCAAGCGTCGAACGATCATCATCCGCCAGGTTAAACACCCATCGAAGAAACAGTACAACGATCAGGAAGTGACTCTTTTGGAGCCTGCCTGGAAACTTCTTCAGACAATCCCAAAATTGGACGCTCGAATCTTCCCGCACAACATGGACTCTGTGGGCGCCGCCTTTGAGCGGGTGCGGGATCGCATCGCCGAGACTGGCCTCCCACGGATCAAAGACCTTCGATTCCACGATCTCCGCCACACCGGCATCAGCATGCTTTTTTGGCATGGTCTCAAGATTGAAGAAGTGGCAAAGATCTCCGGCCACACGAACTGGAACACGCTTCGTCGCTACACGCACATCCGACCGGAAGACCTGCACCGCCGCTTCGAAGACCTCAAGCCGAAGGCGACTGCAGAGGCGCCAGTGACAGCCAAAGCGTGATCACCGGGGCCTCGGGGCCCTTCCCAGCCTACCGAGCTCTGTGGCGAACTGCTGGAGGTTGCGCATCTCCAGTGCGTTCCGGACGCTGATAAACCGCGTTCCATCTTTTTGGAGGAAGGCCAACCGTAGTGGTGCAGGTGGATCCGAGCTCGACACGTGGAAAACCCAGAGGAAGCCGCCGAAGGTCAGGTTGTAGGCCTTAACGCCATAGCTACGCACCGGCCGCGGCTCCGCGATGACTTGAAGCGTCTCGGGCAACTCTCCGACCTTCAGGCCAAACATGAGCACCCCGTATCGGTCGGGATGACCAGAATCCGACGCATCAAGCTGGCGGCGTAATTGCTCGGCGTGTGGCCCGAGCTGGTACTTCTCAAAGAACGGCAAGGTCGACACGCCGGCACGCCAGAGGATCGACAGCTCGAAGAGTTTCAGCTTTCCATAGTCCAAGCCCCCTACTCGGAGCATGCTGCCCTCGCGCTGCACCTCAAGGGGTGTGACCGGCTGAACAAACACAGACCTGGCGTAGCCCTCCCAGACGCTCATCTTCTGCTCGCAGTCGTCGCAGAGCAGATATTCCCGCATGCCCTTCTGCTTCAGCTCGTTCCGGCCGTCCGGAACAACCGACAAAATCTCCAGCCGGCGCTTTTCGTCGTACAGTGGCTTATAAATCCACTCTGGATAGATGTGGCTGTTCCTGAGAATTTTTTCCTTCAGGCACAGCGCGCAAACCATATCAGTTCAGGCCTTCATGGAGTTCCATAACGGCCATCAGGACGACGCACGCATTCTGAAAATTCGGCTTCTGACCTTTGATGCCGTAGGCCCACTTCACGCCGTGGAAAAGGTTGTTGCGTAAGCGGTAAACCACCAAAAGCAACCCGCCCAGCACGTCCTCAGGCAGCAATGGCACATTACTCAAAGTCTCGCGGACCAGCTTCTGGTTCCGCTGGTTAAAGTGCTTGAGGTGGAGCCCGTCATACTCAAGGGTGAAAGCTCCGTCACGCCAATACCGATTCCGAAAGTAAGCAAGCGGAACATCGAACCTGGCCATATCCAGCCGACCAGCGTCGCGAAGTTTGAATCCGATTTGCACCAACCCGGATGGGCTTGCAGCCGTTTCAAGAATAGCGCCTTCAAACGCCGGCCATAGCAAAGAGAATTCAGCGATCGCGTGTCGCTCGTCTCCATCGAGATTGGCGTAGCCAGGTAGCAGCGCCTTCGATTGCAGCCAGTCCAAAACGGAGAACTTGTTGTCGCGCAGTTGCTGGTAGGGGTTGGCCTTTCGTCCGCCTTTGACGATCACGCCATCCGCTTGCCAGGGCCCGTTCTCCGTACCCGACAGCGTGCCACCATAACTCTTGAAGTCAGCGACGATGATGGCCGACGGCAGGATACAGACCAAGTCGATTTCGGCTCCACTCCACATCGCGTTAGCCACGACAAAAATCCAGTCGGTGCTATCTGCCCAACGTTCCTCCAATTGCTCCAGAAACGCCTGGAGCATCTGGTTTTCGTGGGTACGACTGGCCTTGTCGCCGTAAATGAGCAGTGTCATTGGCTGTTCACGTAGGTGACTGGCTGCAAAGTCAAGGACAGAGGCCACGCCGCAGGCTCCCGAGGAACATTGCAGGCGGCGCAGGGAATGGGTGATTCAGCGATCATGGCGTCCAACGCATCGATGGTGGGCAAGTCGCTCTTCACGTCTGCGCCCACGGGTTGATAACGGCTGTGCCCGCTGCCTCGAAGGGACTGGTGTCTCGGGTCGCAACAGCGAACCCATTGGCCGCCGCGATCGCCGCGATGTAGCCATCTGCCGTGGCAACGGCCAAGCCAGCGCTGCGGGCCTTGGCCATCAGCGCGGCATAGGCCTGGGTGCAGGCCAAGTCAAAGGGCAGCACACGGCCGGCGAACAATGGCAGCACGCGCTTTTCCAAGTTTTCTTGCAGGCCTGCGCGCCGCTTGCCGGCCGGGAGCAGGGCGACACCTGCCCGCAGTTCCGCCACCGAGATGGCGGAGAGGAACAAAGTCTCCATCGCCTGGGCGTCGATCCACTCGATCACCCGCGGCTCGGGAGCGTGCCTGAGCGGCTCCGACATCACATTGGTGTCGAGCAGGATCATTCGAAGCTCACCGGGCGTGCAGGCGTCTTGTCGCGCACCTGCTCGAACACCGCAAATTCCTCATCGCTGAGCTTGGCTTGGCGACCCATGTCGGCCAGGAGCGAACCCAGCTTCACGCGCCCTTTGGCGCTGATCGCCGATTCCAGGATCTCGCGCACCTCGGCCTCCATGCTCTGGCCGTGCTGGGCAGCACGGACGCGCAGAGCACGGTGCACTTCTTCCGAAAGGTTGCGAACTGTCAGCATGGCCACGGCGATCTCCTCGAATGCATTCGATGCATGCATTTTACAGTCACGCATTCATTCGCAGCGTGGGGATCGCGCTGAACCGTGGAACACCCCTCGGCTTCAGCGTCCCGGACGTCGCCGGGCCGGCCACGAGCCGTTCCCGGGAGTATTCGCTACGTTGCCAGAAATCCTCTGGAACACGTTGATTCATGGCATTTTTTTCAAGAGCCGCCCAGTCCCTCGTCGGCGCGACGGAAAGACGCCGGGGATTGTGTTGCAGGTTCAATGCAGTCTTCGGATTCGACGGGGGTTTCTCGGGTGGGCGCCCGGCGCGCCGCATCTGACTGAAGTCGTTCGGCTCGAACGCCGCACGCTGGCAGGGTTGTTTTGGGGTCTTGCTTGTAAATGCGAACGCTTCGCATTACAGTCGAGACTTGTAGCTTCCACTTGACGCCCACCCATGATCATCTGCATCTGCCACCGAGTTTCCGACCGCGACATTGCGCGTGAGGTCAAAGCCGGCTGCCGTGACTTCGGTGACCTCCAGGACGAACTGCGCGTCGCCACCGCCTGCGGCGCCTGCACCGACTGCGCGCGCCAGACCTTCGACGGCCAGCTGCGCGCGCAGTGCGCCGCGGCGCCGGCACGCTCGTTCCCCATCGTCACCCACCGGCCGGCGCTCGCGGCCTGATCCATGCACGACGGCGAAGCCCTCGTTGCGCCGGCTGTCGCACCCGGCGACATGGTGCGCGCCAGGCCGCGGTCTCTCGACGCATCGCAGAACGCCCTGCCCTGCAAACGCCTGAGCAGCACCTCGCTGCTCGCCGGCATGAACGAGATCGAGATCGAGCACGGCTCGTCGATCTACCGCCTGCGCCTCACCTCGTTGGGAAAGCTGATCCTCACCAAGTAAGACCCACCCCGTCTGCACCCGCCAGCCCGCGCCAGCACGTGCCTGTCCACAAAGGAACATTCCGTGCTGCGCAAGACTCCCGTTGCGCTGGCGCTCGGGCTGGCGTGGGGCCTCTGCCCCACGACCGGCTGGGCCCAGTCGTCTGCTGCCCCCGCTCCCGCCACCAAAGCCGCAGCCACCCCGCTTTCCGAGATCACCGTCACGTCCACGCGCACCCAGCGCAAGGTGGACAACGTGCCCAACACCGTCACCGTCTACCCCGCAGCCACGATCGAAGCCGACGGCGCGCGCGACATCAAGGACCTGTTCCGCAACGAGATCGACGTGAGCGTGCGCGCCGCGCCCGGCCGCTTCACCGCGGCCGGCTCGTCGGTCGGCCGCGCCGGCAACGAGGGCATCAACATCCGCGGCCTCGAAGGCAACCAGGTGCTGATGCTGGTCGACGGCATTCGTGTGCCGAACAGTTTTTCGTTCGGCGCCTTCGCCACCGGCCGGGGCGACTTTCTCGGGCTCGACGGCGCGCAGACGGTCGAGGTGCTGCGCGGCCCGGCCTCGACCCAGTTCGGCAGCGACGGCCTGGCTGGCGCCGTGAGCCTGCGCACGCCCGAACCCACCGACCTGCTCAAGCCCGGGCGCGACGCGAACGCTTATGTGCGGCTCGGTTACGCGTCGGTCGACCGTTCGCCGAACGCGACCGTGGCTGGCGCGGCCCGCACCGGCCCGTGGCAAGGCCTGCTGCTGGCCAGCCTGCGCCAGGGCCACGAGGCCGACAACCAGGCCAGGAACGACGCGCTGAACAGCACCCGCACCGCGCCGAACCCGACCGACTATGAAAACCGCTACCTGCTCGGCAAGCTCAACCACACGCTCACCCCGGCGCACCAGCTCGGCCTGACGCTCGAATCGCTACAGCGCAAACAAGACACCGAGGTCTACTCGGCGCGCGCCGTGCAGCCGCTCACCGGCACCGCCGCGCAGATCGCCGCGGCCACGCTTGATCTCGACACACGTGACCACGTGAAGCGCGACCGCGTCTCCTTCGAGCACCGCTTCAACGACTTGAACGCGGGCGCGATCCAGAAGGCACAGACGCACTTGTACGCGCAGGATTCCGAGGTGCGCCAGTGGTCGGCGGAAGACCGCAACACCTCGGCCGACCGCACGCGCGACAACCTGTATCGGCAAAAGGTGCTGGGCCTGTCGACGCAGCTCGAGAGCAACTTCAGCGGCGTGCTGAACCAGCGCGTGAGTTATGGCGCCGACCTGAGCCGCGCCGAAGTCTCCGGCGTGCGCGACGGCACCGTGGCGCCGTTCGGCGAAACCTTCCCGACCAAGCCCTTTCCCGACACGCACTACACCTTGATCGGCGCCTTTGTTCAGAGTGAAGTCGAAGCCGGTGCGTTCAGCGTGATTCCGGGCCTGCGTTTCGACCGCTACGAACTCAAGCCTTCGAGCGACGGGTACACCGGCGCGGTCTCGGCCTTGTCGGGCCAGGCGGTCACGCCACGCCTGGGCTTCGTGTGGCGCCTGCACCCCGGTTTCGCGCCCTTCGGCCAGGTCGCGAAGGGTTTCAAGGCACCCACGCCCGACCAGGTCAACAACGGCTTCACCAACCTTGCCTCGGGCTACCGCAGCGTCGGCAACCCCGACCTGAAGGCCGAATACGCGACCAGCCTGGAGCTCGGCGTGCGCGGCAAGGTGGACGGCTTCCGCTGGTCGCTGACGGGCTTCGACAACCGCTACGACGATTTCATCGCGCAGCAGGTCGTGGCCGGCGCCGGCACCGCCGCCGACCCGCTGATCTTCCAGTACATCAACCTCAGCACGGCGCGCATCCGCGGCATCGAAGCACGCACCGAATGGCAGATCGACCCGCGCTGGAGCGCAACCGGTGGCGCCTCGCTCGTGCGCGGTTACAGCGAAGCCAGCGGCAAGCGCGCGCCGCTCGACACGGTCGAGCCGATGCGCAGCGTGTTCGGCCTGCGCTACGCCCTCGAGGCGTGGAGCTTCAGGGCAACCTGGCTGCACAGCCGCGGCAAGGGTGCCGACCGCACGGCGCCAGCGGCCACGCAGCCGTTCACGCCGCCCTCCTACACCGTGACCGACATCGGCGCGAGCTGGAAGGCGCTGCCCAACCTGAGCCTGCATGCCAACGTGAACAACGTGCTCGACAAGACCTACTGGCGCTGGTCCGACGTGCGCGGTCTCGCCAGCAACAGCACGGTGAAAGACGCGTACACGGCCCCCGGCCGCAACCTGCAGGTCTCGATGCGCTACGACTTCTGAAGGAGAGCCCCATGCACGCACCCACCCACACCGAACTCCGCGAACGCTTCGCGCAGATGCGCCGCGAAGGCCAGGCCCGCCACCGCGACATCGCCGCCACGCTTGGCATCTCCGAAGGCGAACTGATCGCCGCCCACGTGGGCGCGCGCCAGGGCGAGGAGCCCGGGGCGTCGCCGCTGGTGGCGCGGCGTCTGCAGCCGAGCTGGCCGCAGATCGTCGAAGCCCTGGAGCCGGTCGGCGAGGTGATGGCGCTGACACGCAACGCCTCGTGCGTACACGAAAAGACCGGCGTCTACCGCGCGGCCAGCCACGCCGGCGCGGTGGGGCTGGTGCTCGGCGGCGCCATCGACCTGCGCCTGTTCTACAGCCGCTGGATGCACGGTTTCGCGGTCGACGAGCTCACGCCCGCCGGCGTGCAGCGCAGCCTGCAGTTCTTCGACGCGGCCGGCTTGGCCTTGCACAAGATTTTCGTGAAACCGCAGAGTGATGTCGACGCGTGGTTCGCGCTGGTCGAGCGCTTTCTCGACGTGCTGCAGCACACCGGCCTCGACCCGGCGCCGACACCCCCCGCCAGCACCGAGCGCAGCGACGACAGCATCGACGTGGCCGGCCTGCGCGACGCCTGGGCCACGCTGCGCGACACGCACGAGTTCTTCGGCCTGCTCAAACGGTTCGGGGTCGGCCGCCAGCAGGCGCTGCGGCTCGCGGAAACGCGCTTCGTGCAACGGGTCGAGGCCAGCAGCGCGCACCAGATCCTGAACGCGGCGGCCGGCACCGGCGTGCCGATCATGGTGTTCGTGGGCAACCCCGGCGTGATCCAGATCCACGGCGGGCCGGTGCACAAGGTCGCGGTGATGGGCCCGTGGTTGAACGTGCTCGACCCGGCCTTCAACCTGCACCTGCGCGAAGACCACATCGCGAGCGCCTGGGTCGTGCGCAAGCCGACCGTCGACGGGCTCGTGACCTCGCTCGAACTGTTCGACGCGGCCGGCGAAACCATCGCAATGTTGTTCGGCGAACGCAAGCCGGGTCAGGTCGAATCCTGCGGCTGGCGCACGCTGGTCGGTGAGCTGCTCGATGACTACACCGGCCACGCGATGGGCGACCTGAAAGCCGTGCCATGCGCCGCCTGACCTTGCCTGCCGACGCGTCGCGACGCGCCTGGCTGTTGCGCGCCGGGGCGCTGGTGGCCACGGTCGGCAGCGCCACCTCGGCACGCGCCGCGGCGCCGGCGCAGCGCATCGTCAGCATCGGCGGCGCGCTCACCGAGATGGTGTTCGCGATCGGCGCCGAACCGAGCCTGGTCGGCATCGACACCACCTCGCTCTACCCCGAAGGCGTGCGCAAGCTGCCCAACGTGGGTTACGCACGCGCCTTGTCGGCCGAGGGCGTGCTGGCACTGGCACCCACCCAGGTGATCGCCACCGAAGACGCCGGTCCGCCGGCGGTGCTGCGGCAGATCGGTGCGGCCGGCGTGCCGGTCACCATCCTGAGTGCGAACCACCGTTTCGAAGGGATGCTCGAACGTCTGCAGCGGGTTGGCGAGCTGACCGCGCGCGTGCCGCAGGCCACCGTTCTCGCGCAACAGCTGCGCGCGGACTGGGCGCGTGCGCAAGCCGCGGTCGTGGCGCGTGCTGCGGCCCGCACGAACGCACAGGCCGCGCCACGTGTGCTGTTCGTGCTGTCGCACTCGACCAGCCAGGTGATGGTGGCCGGCGCCGGCACGAGCGCCGAAGCGATGATCGAATACGCCGGCGCGGTGAACGCGCTCGCCGGCTTCAAGGGCTACAAGCCGCTCACGCCCGAGGCCGTGATCGCGGCGCGGCCCGACCTGATCCTGGCCACCGAGCAGGGCCTGCAGGCCGCCGGTGGCACCGCCGGCCTGCTCAAGCTGCCCGGGCTCGCGCAAACCCCTGCGGGGCGGCCGCAGCGCATCGTCGCGCTGGAGGCCACCTGGCTGCTCGGTTTCGGCCCGCGTTTGCCGGCCGCGCTGCAGCAGCTCGATGCAGCCTTCGCAGCAGCCCTGAAAGCCTGACGGCCGTGGTGATCCCGCGCTGGATGTTCGCCGCGCTCTTGCTCGCCGCCTTGCTGGCGGCGCAGTTCGGCGCGGTCGGCATCCAGTGGGTCGACTGGTCTTCGGCCTGGTCGCCTGCCGGCGCCGACGCGCCCGTGTCGGCCGGTGCCCACGTGCTGTGGAACATCCGCCTGCCGCGGGTCGTGTTCGCGTTGTGGATCGGTGCGGCACTCGGGGCTTCGGGCGCGCTCACGCAGGCGCTGTTTCGCAACCCGCTGGCCGACCCGAGCCTGCTCGGCGTGACCGGCGGCGCGGCCTGCGCGGCGGCGCTGACCATCGTGGCGTTCGCCGGCGCACAAGCCACGCTGCCGATGGCGTGGCGGCCGTGGGTCTTGCCGGTCTCGGCCTTCGTCGGCGCCCTCTCGGTCTGTTTCGCGCTCGACCGCCTGGCGCGCTGGGTCACGCCGGGGTCGATCAGCGGCCTGCTGTTGACCGGCGTGGCGCTGAACGCGGTGGCGGTCTCGGTGATCGGCCTGTGCACCTACCTCGCCACCGACGAACAACTGCGCAGCCTGTCGTTCTGGACCCTCGGTTCGCTCGCCGGCGCCGGCTGGCCGCTGGTGGCGGCCATTGCGGTTCTCGTGCTCGGCGCGGCCTGGCGCGCGCAGCGGCTGGCGCGGGTGCTCAACGCACTGGCACTCGGTGAAGAAGTCGCCGGGCACATCGGCGTGTCGGCACAACACCTGCGCGCACAGGCGATCGTGCTGGTGGCCTTGTTGTGCGGCTTCGCGGTGGCGTGGTGCGGCACGATCGCGTTTGTCGGCCTGATCGCGCCACACCTCGCGCGCAGCGTGGTCGGGCCCGACCAGCGCAAGGTCTTGCCGGCCTCTCTCGTGATCGGCGCGCTCCTGCTGCTGCTGGCCGACACCTTCGCGCGCACGCTGGTCGTGCCGGCCGAGATCCCGGTCGGCATCTTCACCGCGCTGATCGGTGGGCCGGTGCTGCTCGTGATGCTGGCCGATCTGGCGCGGCGCCGTGGCGGTGTGGGATGAATCTGGCGATGGCTGAACGGTTGCCGCCCGACACGCTGCACGCCGAAGGCCTGGCGTGGCCGCTCGGCGCGCCGGAGGCGCAGCACGCCAGGCAGGTTGAAGGGCCAGCCCCGCTGCTCGGCCTGGCCGCCGTCGAAACCCGGCTCGGCGCGCACGGCTTCGGGCCGTTCACGTCGAGCTTGCGCGCTGGCGAACGGGTCGCGATTCTCGGCCCCAGTGGCGCCGGCAAATCGACCTTGCTGAAGCTGATGTCGGGCGAGCGCGCAGCACGGCGCGGCGAGCTGCGTTTCGATGGCGTTCCATGCGCGCGTTGGGCGCTGCCGGCGCTGGCCCGGCGCCGCGCAGTGCTGCCGCAGTCGTTCGCGGTGGCGTTCGGCTTGCCGGTCGAACTGGTGGTGTCGCTGGGTCGCGTCGCTCGCGATCACGACCCGGGGCAAACTGGCATCGTCGCTTCGGCGCTCGCCCTCGCGCAGGCGGCACACCTCGCCGGCCGGCGCTTCGACACCTTGTCGGGTGGCGAACAGGCCCGTGTGCAACTCGCCCGCGTGTTCGCGCAGGTCTGGGACGAACGCGAGGCGCTGGTGCTCGTCGACGAGCCGCTCGCCGCACTCGACCCGGGCCTGCAGTTCGAGCTGATGGATGCGTTGCAAGTGTTCAGCGCCGAGCGTGGCCACGCGCTGGTGGCGGTGCTGCACGACCTCAACCAGGCGCTGTCGGGCTTCGAGCGTTTGTGGTTGATGCAGCAGGGGCAATTGATCGCCGACCTGCCGGCGAATCGGCACGCGGTCGGCGCGCTGGAGCGCCTGTACGGCATCGGCCTGCGCTGTGTCGATGGATCTGACGGCGGCTTCGCCGTGATCACACAGCGGTGCGTGGCATCCAACGCGGAGGTGCCGGCATGAGCCGCCCAGCAGGACAGCGCAGCATCGGCTGGAGCGCCGTGTTGCTCTTGCACGGGCTGGTGCTGCTGGCCGCTTTCAGCGCGGGCACCCCGGCGCCGCCGCACCGCGCTCCGGGCAGTGAAACGCCGCGCTCGGTGATGGTGTTGCTGCGCGCAGCGGCGCCTGCGGTGACCCAGCATCGGCAACAGGCGGCGACGCCCGCGCCGCCGATCGCGCAGCACCGCGCGCCCCGCACTGCGTCGCCACAAGCCACAGAGCACAAGCCGCGTTCCGACGCGCCCATCGCCGTGCCGGCCGAATCCGCACCGGTGTCGACCGGCGCACCGGTTCAGCCTGTGCTGGCCTTCGCCGCGCCGATCGAACCCGCCGCCAACCCACTTCCCCAAGCCGCCAGCTTCGCGCGCCCCGACCACGCGCAGTGCCCGAACGCGAACTACCCGATGCCGCTGCGTGAACGGGGCATCGAGGGCACGGTGCTGCTGCGCGTGCGCGTCGATGCCGAAGGCCGCGCAGCCGACGTGCACCTGCTGCAGGCCAGTGGCTGGCGCCTGTTCGACGAATCCGCGCTGCAGGCCGTGCGCGCCTGCCGCTTCGTTCCCGCTCGTCGAGACGGTGCGGCGCTGGCGAGCTGGGTCGAGTTCCCGGTGCGCTTCACGCTGGCCGGCTGATCACCATATCCCCTTTCCCATGCCCCTCACCACCGCCGACCTGATGGCCCTGCCCGTCTACGAGCGCTACCGCCGCCAGCACCAGCGGCGCCTGATCCGCCACCGGCGCGAACGCAGCGTGCCGCTCGGGCCGCACATGCGCGTGCACTTCGAAGACGAGACGACCTTGCTGTACCAGATCCAGGAAGTGCTGCGCGCCGAACGCAGCGACGACCTCGGCGCCATGCAGCACGAGGTCGACACCTGCGCCCACCTCGTGCCCGACGGCACGACCTGGAACGCGACGCTGCTGATCGAGCTGCCCGAAGCGGCGCAACGCCAGCGCCTGCTGCCCCTGCTGAACCGCGCGGCCCACGAGCTCTACATCGAAGTGGCGCACCAGCCGCGGGCCATGGGCCAGGCCAACGAAGACCTGCACGACCGGCACCTGACGCGGCCCTCGGCCGTGCACTTCCTGCGTTTTCGCTTCGGCGCGGCCCAGCGTGCCGCCGTGCACGCCGGCGCGCCGGTCACGCTGGGGTGCGCCCACCATGGCTCCTGGTGGCGCCACGTGCTGCCGCCAGCCACGCTCGCGCGCCTGCGCCACGACCTGCTCGTGCCCGGCGGCAGCGCCCTCGCCGCCCCCGACCACCGCCCACCCCGAACCGCCACCCGGAGCCCCCGATGACCCACCCCATGATGGAAGACCACGGCCCCGGCGTCACGGTGGCCAGTAGCGAGATCGGCGCGGTGACCATGTGCGGCTGCGGCGTCATCACCGTCACGCTGCACTCGCTCAGCCTGCGCTTCGAGCCCGAGGCCTTCAGGGCGCTCGCGCAGATGTTGCAGTGGTCGCAGCAGCGCATCGACCGCTCGCAGATCACGCCGGCCAGTGTCGTCGACGAGAGCGATGCCGCGAACCCGCCACCCCACGGCGTGCACTGAATGAAGACCGGAGCGCCCATGTGCGAACACGACAAGAAGCCGTTCACCCCGCCCGCCGAGGCCGCCGCGCCGGCATCTGCCAAGGGCTCGCGCCGCAAGCGCCTGTGGGACCTGCCGCACAGCGCACACTGCCCCATCGTGGGCGTGTGCGTGCCGCTCGCGCCGCTGCGCAAGATGATGGACAAGACCTTCGGCGGCCCGTCGGCCTTCGACGACTACCACCTGCACGTGGGCGTGGTCGCGCAGTGCACCACGCGCAACCTCGTTTCCGAAACGCTGCAGCGCGATCTGGATCGCCGCTTCGCCAGCGCGTTGCGCGCCTTCGGCCAGGCGAAGACATCGCAGGCGGTGGGCGAGCTGTGGCGCGTGTCGGTCGAAGGGGGCGAGTTCGCGGCCGGCCTGTGGGCTGCGCTGACACACCCACGCTGCGAGCCCGAGTTGTGCGAGCAGATCTGCCGCGACATCCACATGATCCAGCACCAGGCCGGCGCCTCGGTGCGGGCCGATCTGGAGAAGGTCGACGCGCTGATCCACAAGAACGGCACGCTCGCCGACGAACTGGCGCGGCTGCAGGAACGCAGCGCGCAGGCGCTGGCCGAGCGGCAGCAGGAACGTGATGTGTTGACTGCCCAGCTGCTGCGGCTGCGTGCCGAGGCCATGGTCAAGGACACGACCATCGCGCGGCTGCGCGAAGAACAGAGCACGCGCGAATCGGCCGCACCCGATCTGGAAACACGACTCGAACTCAAGCACCGCGTGGCCGAGCTGGCCGACCGGGTGCTCACGCTGCAGCGCGAGCTGACGGCGAGCCGCAACGAACGCTCGAAAGCGAACGTCGACAACAACAAGCCGGCGACACCGGCTTCGGCCGAAGTGGTACCCACGGCCGCCCGCGCCGTGCCGATGATCCGTCTCGAAGCGCGCAGCGTGTTGTGCGTGGGTGGGCGCAGCGGCCACATCCCGCTCTACCGCGACCTGGTCGAGCGCCACGGCGGGCGCTTCATGCACCACGACGGCGGCCTGGAAGACAGCACCCGCCGGCTCGACGCCAACCTGGCCGCCGCCGACCTCGTGATCTGCCAGACCGGCTGCCTGAGCCACAACGCCTACTGGCTCGTGAAGGAACATTGCAAGCGCACCGGAAAACGCTGCGTCTATGTCGACAAGCCCGGGGCCGGCAGCTTCCTGCGTGGCCTCGCGCACCTGCCGGCGCCCGAGGCCGTTGCCACTACCGCCGACGAGCCGGAGCCGCCGCAGTAAGCTGCGGCCTCACGTCGTTGCCACGGTGCGAACTTGAATCTGAAACCGGTCTTGTGTCGGTTCGCGCTGCTCGCCTGTGCCGCGCTGAGCGCCTGCGCCCACCCCGAGCCACCGAGCTCGGCGCAGCAACGTTTGACAGACGCGGTGCGCTCGCGCCCGATCGTGCTGCTCGGTGAAGTGCACGACAACGCCGAGCAACACGCCTTGCGCGCGCAGGCCTTGCGCGAGCTGCTCGTTTCGGGCGCGCGGCCGGCCTTGTTGATGGAGCAGTTCGACCGCGAACGCCAGGCCGACATCGACAAGGCGATGGCACGACCCGGCGCCACGGCCGACGGCGTGATCGAGGCCGCAGGCGCCCAGGGCACCGGCTGGGTCTGGCCGCTGTACCGCCCGTTCATCGCGCTCGCGCTCGAGTACCGGCTGCCGCTGCTCGCGGCGAACGTGTCGAGGGCCGACGCGCGGCGGGTGTCGCAGGAAGGCTTGGCGGCCACCGGTTTCGATGCCGCGGTGCCGGCCGGGATCACGTCGTACCAGACGACCACGATTCTCGCGAGCCACTGCGGCATGCTGAACGAAACGCAGGCGCGCCGCATGGCGACGGCGCAGGTCGCGCGCGACCAGTTCATGGCGCGGCTGCTGAACGAACACGCGGGGCGCGGTGCCGTATTGCTCGCAGGCAACGGCCACGTGCGCAAGGATGTGGGCGTGCCGACGTGGTTGCCACCGGCCGTGCGCCAACGCAGTGTCGGGATCGGCTTGCTGGAGAACGGCGAAGCCGGCGCCGAAGCCTACGACCGCGTGATCACGACCGCCGCACCGGCCACGCGGCCCGACCCGTGCGAAGGCATGAAGCGCCCGGCGTCGTAGTGCGCCGCATCAATGCAGCTTCACGTGCGGCTCGGTGCGCCGCGTGATCAGCCGCGACAGGGTTTCGAGCGCCACTTTCGGCAGCCCGTGCAAGGCGAGCTCGTGCATCTTGTAGAGCGACAGGTACATCAGCCGCGCGAAATAACCTTCGACCATCAGGCTGCCGCCGATCAGCCCGCCCATCATGTTGCCGACGGTGCTGAATTCGCCCAGCGAGACCAGCGAGCCGAAATCGCGGTAGCGGTAGTCGCGCAGTGGCTGGCCGGCCAGGCGCCGGCGAATCTGCCCGACCATGTGCGAAGCCTGCTGGTGCGCGGCCTGGGCGCGCGGTGGCACGAAGGCCGGTTTCCTGCCGCCGTCGGTCATCTTGGTCGGTGCTTCGGGCCAGGGGCAGGCCGCGCAGTCGCCCATCGCGAAGATGTGTTCGTCGAGCGTGGTCTGCAGCGTGGCGTTGACGAGCAGCTGGTTGATGCGGTTCGACTCCAGCCCGTCGAGGTCTTTCAGAAACTCCGGCGCCTTGATGCCCGCCGCCCAGACCACCAGCTCGGCCGGGATCACGCGCCCGTCGGCCAGGCGCACGCCGCCGCCCAGCACCTCGGCCACCTTGGCGTTGGTGTGCACGACCACGCCGAGCTTGCGCAGCAGGCCTTCGGTCGCTTCCGACAGGCGCTCGGGCAAGGCCGGCAACACGCGGCCCGCCGCTTCGATCAGGTTCAGGCGAATGTCACGCTCGGGGTCGATTCGGTCGAGCCCGTAGGCCACCACCTCGCGCGTGGTGCGGTGCAGTTCGGCCGACAACTCCACGCCGGTCGCACCCGCGCCGATGATCGCCACCTGCAACTGGTGCGGCAGCAACGGCCCGTCTTGCGCGTGGGCGCGGATGCAGGCATTCACGAGACGCTGGTTGAAGCGGCGCGCGTCGCTCGCGGTTTCGAGCTTGAGCGCGTGTTCGGCCACCCCCGGCGTGCCGAAGTCGTTGCTCTGGCTGCCCACGGACATCACCAGCGTGTCGTAGGCGATTCGGCCTTGCGGCGTGACCGGCGTGCCTTCGTCGTCGATGAAGGCGCCGACCGTGATCTCGCGGCGCGCGCGGTCGAGCCCTGTCATCTCGCCGACGCGGTAGCGGAAGTGGTGCCAGTGCGACTGCGCCAGGTAGTCGACCTCGTGAATCCCCATGTCCATGCTGCCGGCCGCGATCTCGTGCAGCTTGGGCTTCCAGATGTGCGAGCGGGTGCGGTCGACGAGGGTGATGTCGGCCTGGCCACGCTTGCCCAGCGTGTTGCCGAGGGTGGTGGCCAGCTCCAGCCCACCGGCGCCGCCGCCGACGATGACGATCTGGTGCCGGCCGGAGCGCTCGGCAGGCGGCTGGCGAATGGGGGGTGGCGTGGTCATGCGGATCTCGAGGCGGCTCGGGGCCGATCGCCTCAGCATACCCACATTGGCGCGGGTGACCGACTGACACAAACACCTGTTCCCGACCTTCGTGGTCGAGCGCTTGCGCCTTGCAATAATCGCTTCGATGAGCAAAACCAATACGTCGACCGCCGCCGCCCAGGTGCTGCGGCCCCACACGCCGCTGCCGGCCTACTACGGCGACGGAGTCGAACGCGAGCAGTACCTGCGCCGTATCTTCGACGACACGGCCGCCGACTACGACCGCATCGAAAAAGTGCTGGCCTTCGGCTCGGGCCGCTGGTACCGGCACCAGGCGCTGAAGCGCGCGCAGCTGGCCGCCGGCGCCGAAGTGCTCGACGTGGGCATCGGCACCGGCCTGGTCGCGCGCGAGGCGCTCACGCTGATCGGCCCGCAGGGGCGGTTGGTCGGCGTCGACCCGAGCCCGGGCATGATGGGTGAGGTGGCGCTGCCCGGCGTCGAGCTGGTCTGCGGCAAGGCCGAGGCGCTGCCACGTGAGAATGCCAGCAGCGACTTCGTCAGCATGGGCTACGCGCTGCGCCACATCACCGACGTGTCCGCGGCGTTCTCCGAATTCCACCGTGTATTGCGCCCGGGCGGCCGGCTGCTGGTGCTCGAGATCTCGAAGCCGCGCGGGCGCGTCGGTACCGCGCTGCTGAAGACCTACATGCGCGCCGTGGTGCCGATGATCGCGGCGGTGGTTTCGCGCCAGCGTGACACCGCGGAGCTGTGGCGTTATTACTGGGACACGATCGAAAGCTGCATCCCGCCGGAGTCGGTGCTCGCCGCCTTGCGCGCGGCCGGTTTCGAAAACGTGCAGCGCCATGTCGAGCTCGGCATCTTCTCCGAGTACACCGCCGTCAAGCCGGCCTGAAGAGCATCACCGCCTCATGACTGTTCAAACCATCCCCACCAGCGAGCCCCTCGAAGAAACCTGCGACGTGCTCGTGATCGGCGGCGGCCCGGCCGGCTCGACCATCGCCGCGCTGCTGGCCACGCAAGGCCGCAACGTCGTGCTGCTGGAAAAGGCGCACCACCCGCGCTTTCACATCGGCGAGTCCTTGCTGCCCTGCAACGTCGAACTGTTCGAGCGGCTCGGGCTGAAGGAGCAGGTCGACAAGATCGGCATGCCGAAATTCGGCATCGAGTTCGTCTCGCCCGACCACGATCACCGCAGCGCGGTCGAGTTCGCCGAAGCCTGGGACAAGACCAAGCCCTCGGCCTGGCAGGTGCGGCGCTCCGAGCTCGACGAGCTGCTGTTCCGCAACGCGGCCACGCGTGGCGCGACCACGCTGGAAGGCTGCCGGGTGCGCGAGGTCGACTTCGATGCCGACGGTGCCACCGTGCAGGCCGAGCTCGACGACGGCGCGCGCCGCCGCTGGCGTGCCCGTTTCATCGTCGACGCCTCCGGCCGCGACACCTTCATCGCCAACAAGCTGCGCTGCAAGGAAAAGAACCCCAAGCACAACAGCTCGGCGCTGTTCGGCCACTACACGAACGCGCGCCGCCTGCCCGGCAAGATGGAAGGCAACATCAGCATCATGTGGTTCCAGCACGGCTGGTTCTGGTTCATTCCGCTGGCCGACGGCACCACCAGCGTCGGCGCGGTGTGCTGGCCCTACTACCTGAAGTCGCGCGACAAACCGCTGCCGCAGTTCTTCGACGACACGGTGGCACTCTGCCCCGAGCTCGCCGACCGGCTGAAAGACGCCACGCGGGTCGACGACGCGGTGCACGCGACCGGCAACTACTCGTACAACGCCACGCACTCCAGCGGTGAGCGCTACCTGCTGCTCGGCGACGCCTTCACCTTCATCGACCCGATGTTCTCGTCGGGCGTCTACCTGGCGATGGTCAGCGCCTTCGAAGGCGCCGACGTGGTGGCCACTGCGCTCGACCGCCCGGCTGAAGCAGCGCGCGCGCGCAAGCGCTTCGACGCGATGATGAAGAAGGGCCCGAAGGAATATTCGTGGTTCATCACCCGCGTGACCAACCCGACGATCCGCCAGCTCTTCATGTACCCGATCAACCCGCTGCGGGTGAAGGAGGCGCTGATGTCCTTGCTGGCCGGTGACCTGTACGGCAAGAGCCCGATTCAGCCTTCGCTGTGGGCGCTGAAGGGCATCTACTACGCGATCTCGATCGCCAACCTGCGGCGCAGCTGGCGTGGCTGGCGCGCACGCGGCAAGAACATCCGCGACATGGGCTTGCTGGCCGACGAGAACGTGCAGGCGGTGAAGTGAATCAGCGCTTCCAGAGGACGCTCGTGACGACGGTGCCGGAGCCTCCGATCAGCAGAACGCGATCGCTCAGCGCGACCACGTGCTGCACCGAACCCATCTCGGCACCGGTTGCATTGCCCGACTGGCGCACGCGCGTCAAAGTCGGGGTGGCCGAAGCCAGTGCGCTCGTGCCCACCGGGAATTGCGCGATCTCGCTGAAGTTCGTCTCGGCCAGGTCATCGTCGTAGAACTTGCCATACAGCTGGCTGTTCGATACCACCAGCGCACCGCCCAGGTTGGCCGTGCGCAGGACCGCATCGGTGGGGCTGCTCGTGACGCGCAGCAGCTCGGTGTTGATCGCGCCGGCCGTGGAGCGGGTGACCGAAAAGGACGCATCCAAGCGCACACCACGCAGCGAGCGGTCGACCGAAGGCCCGGTGTTGGAGTCGGCGCCCGTCAGGATCTGGCCGCTCCAGACGAGGGCCGCTGCACCGACGCCGGCCACCGGACGCAAAGTCTTGTCGGCCAGATTGAGTTGTGGCGCCGAACTGCTCGCCACGAAGGTCGTCACGACCGGTGTGGCAGCGGCAGGCGTCAGCACCGCGTAGCGCAACGCGCGCTCGTAGAAGCCCGTACTGGCCCAGGTGGCGACCACCTGGCCGCTGTCGGCTGAAAGGTGGGCGTCGGTGACCTGGGCGCTGTCGACACCGGGTTCGAGCACATGCTCAGGCGTCACCGGGTTGCCCTGGGCATCGAAGGCACGCAGCACCAGGTCCTCGCGGGTGGAGGGGGTGTACGAGACCTTGAACCACAGCACCCACAATTTGCTGCCGTCCCAGGCCATCTCGACAAGTACGCGCGCGCTGCTCAGCGGCAGCACCACGCCGGCGCTTCCATTGACGAGCTGGGCGTTGGCGTCGAAAACGAACAGGCGGTTGTCGGTGGCGAAGTTCGATGGCGTCGTGAGCAAGGCTGCGCCGTTGCCCAGGCGCGCGAACGCCGCGAAGGAGTCGTTCGCGCCGAGACCGGCCGGTCTCAGCAAGCCCGGGTACTCACGGCTGGCCGTGACGGCGCCACGCTTGTCGAGCGCGGAGACGACGATGCCGCCGGATTCAGCGGCCGCCGGTGCGGGCGACAGCGAGACGATCAGGGCAGCATCGTCCAGCCCCACGGCGCCGAGGGCGGGGACCAGCCCCAGACCGAGACCCTGGTTGCCCTGGGTGCTCCCCGGCACGACGGCGCGCAGCGGCGCGGTGTGCCCGCGCCCCTCGACGACGCCGTCCCAGGTGACGAGCACTTCGTCCAGGTCAACCGCGTTGCCGCCGCTCACGTCGGGTGTCTGCAGGCGCCGGCGGACGATGCCGATGCCGCTCGCGTACCAGGTCGATTGAATGATCTTCTGCGTCGCGGTGTAGGTGCCGTCGCTGGAGCGCCTGAAGCGCAGCAGCCCCGACATGTCGACGCGCAAAGCACGCACCGTGCTCTGGTCGGCGAGTTGCACGTCTTCGTTGCCCACGACGCTGCGGTAGGCCGCCACGTCGACACTGTCTTCGATCCTGTCAGCGTCAACGTCGAAACCCGATCTGGCAAAGCTGCGTTCGTAGAGCGTGTACTGGTCGCCCTGCCGCACCGGCGAGCGCAACTCGGTCACCGTGAACTTTTCGGTGACGCCGTTGCCAAGGAAGTCGATCGTCTGGGTTTCGAGGATCGTGCCGTTGCTGTTGACCACGGTTTCCGGATACCACGTGTCGTTGAGCACCCCGGTCGACTGCTCGACCACGCCGCTGGCCGCGTTGTCGTGGCGCACCGAACTCTGATAGCGGGTGGAGCCGCCGCCTGATCGGTTGCGGCCGTGGTACGTCCACTCCGACTGGGCGCGCAACGGCCGCAACGCACCCGCGTCGCTGTACAGAACGGCCCCGGCGGCGGGCGCAGCGGGTACGAGCGAGGTAGAAGAACCGGATGCGGTCGACGAACCGCCGCCACCCCCGCCGCATGCCGCCAACGCAAGAGCCAGCAGCGCCAGTCCATGGCGGACCATCCCGGGTATTTTCATTTGCAGGAACTTTCGGTGAGTGTCTAGACGCGCGCCGCGACGTCGGAGATACCGGCCACGAAACGGGGCCACAGTTCCACAGGCAGGTCGTGGCCCATGCCGTCGATCAGATCGAGCTTCGCCCCGGCGATCTTCTGCGCCAGGTCGTGGCCGGCGGCCACCGGCACGAGCGGGTCGTCCTGGCCGTGGATGACCTGCGTGGGCACCTTGATCTGCGACAGCAGCGCCGAGCGGTTGCCGTCGGCCGCGATCGCGACCATCTGGCGCGCCGTGCCCTGCGGCCGGTACGAGCGCCGCACCGACATGCCGAGACGCTCGTGCAGGTAGGCGTCGTCGGCCGGGTGGCCGGGGCTTCCGATCAGCTTGTACAGGCGCACGTAATGCGCGATCACGCTGTCGATGTCGTTCGCGTTGTCGGGCCGCGAGATCAGTGCGCTGCGCACCTTCAGCGTCGGGCCGGGCAGGCGGCGCGAGCCGCTGCTGGTCATCATCAAGGTCAGGCTCTTCACACGCGTGGGGTGCCGCACCGCGAGCTGCTGCGCGATCATGCCGCCCATCGAGGCGCCGCACACATGCGCGCTCTGAATGCCGAGCGCGTCAAGCAGCCCGGCCGTGTCGTCGGCCATGTCGGCCACGGTGTAGGGGCCGGTGACCTTCAGGCCGACCGCGTACTTGATCGAGTCGATCGCGAGGTTCGACACGCCGAGGTGGTCGAAGCGCTGGCTCAGGCCGATGTCGCGGTTGTCGAAGCGGATCACGCGGAAACCGCGCGCCACCAGGCTGGCCACGAAGTCGTTGTGCCAGGCCACGAGCTGCATCCCAAGGCCCATGATGAGCAGCAGCGGCTCGCCGCTGACGGGGCCGTGGTCTTCGACTTCGAGCTGGATGCCGTTGGCTGAGACTTGCATGGGTCAGCGGCTGGTGGTCGACGCTTCGGGGTGGCCGGTGCGGAAGAAGTGGCGGCGGCTGCCGTGCGGCTCGAACGGCTGCCACTGACCGGGTGTCTGCGCCAATCGATCCGCCACGGCGTAGAGCGCGAGCGGGTTCATGCCCATGCCGACGTGGCTGGCGTGGACCTCGATGTTCTCCGTCAACGGGCCAGGCGGGTTCAGGCTGCAGCGCCACGAGACGATGCCGTCGGTGCGCGAGTAGATCGAGGTGGTTGGCACCGGTGGCGGCGTGCGCAGGCGTTCGATCATCGCGGCGTCGTGGGCTTTCTGCCCGCTCAGCAGCTCGAAGATGCGCCAGGCGTTGGTGGCGCGCGGGTGGCCGCTGAACGGTGTGCCGAGCGTGATCACGCAGCGGGTGTGCCCGGGCAGCTGCTTCGCCATTTCGCGCGCGTAGAGCCCACCGAGGCTCCAGCCGATCAGGCTGACCGGCTGGCCATGCTGTTCGGACAGCGCGCGCACGTCGGCCGCGCATTTCTTCAGCACGCCGTCGCGCGGGCCGAAGTTGAAGCCCTGCCCCCAGGCCTTGGTCACGTAACCCAGGCTGTCGAGAAAGTTGCGCAGCGGGATCGTGGTGAAGTCGTTCGCGCCCATGCCGGGGAACACGAGCACCGGGTGCCCGTCGCCGCGGGGCACGCGGCGCAGCCACGGTGTGGCGGCGAACAGCGCAGCCAACTCCCACGGCGCCCGGCCTTCGAGCATCATCAGGAACGCGCTGGGGGGCCGCAGATCGTCGGCGGCGTGGGGTGTTGGAGCGACGGCTGGGCGCGTTCTCGGCATGCGGGGAAACAGGGCGGGTTCGATCGGCCGATGTTAGCGGCGGGTTGCAGACTTCTTTGGAGCGCTTGCCCTAGGCGCCGGTGTCGCGCTGGCGACAACTTTGGTGGCCGTCTTCGGTGCGGCTTTGCGTGGCATGGCTTTCTTCGCGGCTGGTTTCGCCGGTTCGGGTGTCGCCGCAGGCTCGGCCACCACGCTCGCCGGCAACGCCTGGAACTCGTCGAACGCGGCCTGCACATGGTGGGCGAGCTCGGCCACGTCGGGCATCGCTTCGCCGCACGCGATCAGGCCGAATTCGAGCGACTCGTTGTAGGTCTGCACGGTGATGTTCAGCGCCACGCCGTGCACCACGATCGAGGTCGGGTAGTTGGTCAGCATCTTCGCCCCGGCCATGTAGAGCGGCACGGTCGGGCCGGGCACGTTCGAGATCGTCACGTTGGCGATGGCGGGCAGACGGTCGGCGACACGCGCCTTGGCGTACAGGTTGCTCAGCGACTCCATCAACCACGGCACGCCGAGCGACGGAAAGTCGGTCGGCATCAGGCTCTTCATCGCTCCGAGGTTGTTCTTCATCGCCGCGGTGGCGGCGAGCACGTGCGCCAGGCGCTTGGCCGGGTCGGCGATGTGCGTGCCCAAGCTCACCACCGTCATCGTGGCCTGGTTGTTCGACGTGGTGTCGCCCCGGGCGCGGGTGGACACCGGCACGCCGGCCACGAGCGACTTGCGTGGCAACGGACCGTGCTTCAGGAAGTGGCGCCGGAGTGCGCCGCTGCAGACCATCAGCACGGCATCGTTCAGGCTCGCCTTGTGTTTGCGGCGTGTCGCGTTCAGCGCGGCCAGCGGCAGGCTGATCGACGCGAAGGCGCGCGTGGCCGAGACAGTGGCGTTGAGCCGCGTGCGCGGTGCCAGCGCCAGGTTGCTGACGCTCTTGCTCCGCGTGGCCGCGCCCTCCCCTTTGAGCCGCGCCATCAACGCTGCCAGCGTGCCACCGGCCGTGTCGCCGACCTTCTGTGTGGCCATCTGCGACAGCACGCCGACCGCGCCGGGAATCGCCTTCACCGCACCGACCACCAGACCCGCCTGGTTGCCCAGCACACCGCGCAGCATGTCGGCCAGGCCGAGCTGGCGCCGCACCTTGCCGCGGCGCTGCTGGTCGATTTCACGCCCCGCGGCGCTCAAGTCGAGAATGGCCTGGCCGAGCGCGACCGCGGCCTGCCCGTCAACCGCCGCGTGGTGCAGTTGCGTGTACATCGCAAGTCGTTTCGTGCCGCCGGGGCCGTCGGCCAGGCCGCGGAACACATGGAACTTCCACAACGGCCGGCTGCGGTCGAGCAGCACCGTGTGCAACAGGCCGACCTGCGCTTCGAGCTCGGCCTGCCCGCTGCCTTTCGGCAGGCTGATGCCGACGACGTGCTCGTCGAGATCGGGCTCGTCGTCGACCCAGGTCGGGTTGCTCAGGTTGAGCGGCATCTTCACGAGCTTCTGGCGCAAGGCCGGCGCCAGCACGAGGCGCGCGGCCATGTGGCGGCGCATGTCGGCGAGAAAATCACCCTGGTAGTCGGCAGGCAGCTCGAAGTTGTGCAGCGCGCCCACGTGCATCGGCATCTGCGGCGTTTCGAGGTGCAGGAAGCTGGCGTCCAGCCCCGGGAGTTGTTTCATGCGACGAGCCTCGGCAGTGTGGAGCCGATGCTAAGGCGGCGCCTCCGGCTCGGGCTGAGGGGAAGCCCTGTCCGTTCAGGTCTTCGAGCCCCGCAGTGCGACCGCTTCGTTCGCCGCCAGCGCGGTGAGCACCAGCGCGCCGCCGCCGAGCACGTGCGCGGCCGGTGCTTCGTTGGCGCCGAGCCAGGCCCAGGCCACGCCGAACACGACTTCGAGCAAGGCGAGCAGCGATGCCTCGGGCGCGCTGAGGTGGCGCGCGACCGAGACCGCGATCAGGCACGGGATCGACAGCTGCACCACGCCCAGCAGCGCGAGCAGGCCCAGGTCATGCAACGATGCCGCAAAAGGCAGCGCGAAAGGCAAGGTGACCAGGGCCGAGATCACGGCGCCGATCAGGACGGCCGGCAGCAGGTCGATGCCGGCGGCGCTGCGGTTGTGCTGGATCACGGTCCAGTTCACCGCCGCGGCCATCGGCACCGCGAGCGCGACCGCCGTGCCGAGCACGTGCTGCGCCCCGCCACCGCTCACCTCGCGCGCATACATCCACAGGATGCCGATGCCGGCGACGATGATCGCGGCCCAGGTGCGCGTGGCCAGCCGGTGGCCCAGGAAAAAGCGTGCCACCAGCGCGGTCAGCAGTGGCGAGATCGCCATCGTCACCAGCACGTTGGCCACGGTCGTCATCATCAGCGCGACCATGAAGGCGGTGAACATCACGCTCCAGCACAGGCCCGAGAGCCACAGCGTGCTTCCACCTTCACGCAGCGAGCGAACGAGTACGGCGCGCCCGCGCAAGGCCGGCAAGAGGATCGCCAGCGTGACGACGGTGAATGCGCTGCGCCAGAAGGTCACTTCGAAGCTGCGCGCCGCTTCGAGGTGGCGCGTGACAACCCCCGCGATGCTCCACATCAGCGTGACGGCGATCATCGTGAAGACGGCGCGGCGGTGGGTCATGCCCCCCGCGGCATCAAACAGCTTCAATAGTCGCCGCCTGCGCTGCCCGGCGCGAGGTTGTCGAACTTCGTCAGCGGCTTGTTGAAGAACAGCTTGACGGTGCCCGTGGGCCCGTTGCGCTGCTTGCCGATGATGATCTCGGCGACACCCGGTTCTTTGCTGGCTTCCTTGGTGTAGTAGTCATCGCGGTAGATGAACATGATCACGTCGGCGTCCTGCTCGATCGCACCCGACTCGCGCAAGTCGCTCATCATCGGGCGCTTGTCGGTGCGGGTCTCGACGCTGCGGTTGAGCTGCGAGAGCGCAATCACCGGGCACTTCAGTTCCTTGGCGAGCGACTTCAGCCCGCGCGAGATCTCGCCGATCACGGTGGCGCGGTTCTCGTCGCTGGTGCCGCCGCTGCCGCTCATCAGCTGCAGGTAGTCGACCACGATCATGCCGAGCTGGCCACACTGGCGCGCCTGGCGCCGCGCCCGGGCGCGCACCTCGGTCGGCGTGAGTGCGGAGCTCTCGTCGATGAACATGCTGACGCTGCCGAGCTTCTCTACCGCCTCCGACAGGCGGCCCCACTCGTCGTCTTTGAGCCGTCCGGTGCGCAGGTTGCTCTGGTCGATGCGGCCGAGCGAGCCGACCAGGCGCAGCGCGAGCTGAGCCGCGCCCATTTCCATCGAGAAAATCACCACCGGCAGGCCTTCGCTGACGGCCACGTGCTCGGCGATGTTGAGCGCGAACGCGGTCTTGCCCATCGACGGGCGCGCCGCGAGCACGATCAGGTCGCCGGGCTGGAAGCCCGAGGTCATGCGGTCGAGGTCGAAGTAGCCGGTGCGCACGCCGGTCACGTCTTCGGCGCCGTTCTCGTGCAGCTCGGTCACGCGGTCGAGCAAAGCCACGACCAGCGAGTCCATGCTCTGGAAACCCTGCTGCGACTTGGAGCCTTCTTCACCGATGCGGAAGATCTTGCCTTCGGCTTCGTCGAGGATCTCGGAAACCGGGCGGCCTTGCGGGTTGAAGGCGCTGGTGGCGATCTCGTCGCTGGCCGCCACCAACTTGCGCAGCACCGCGCGCTCGCGCACGATTTCGGCATAGCGCCGCATGTTGGCCGCGCTCGGCACGCTCTGCGCCAATGCGTTCAGGTAGACCAGGCCACCGCAGTCGTCGGCCTTGCCCAGGCCTTGCAACTGCTCGAAGACCGTGATCACGTCGGCCGGTTTCGTTGCGCCGATGAGGCCACCGATGGCCGCGTAGATCAGGCGGTGTTCGAAGCGGTAGAAGTCACTGTCGACCAGCAGGTCGCCGGCGCGGTCCCAGGCGCTGTTGTCGAGCAGCAGGCCGCCGAGCACGCTCTGCTCGGCTTCGACGGAGTGCGGCGGAATGCGCAGCTTCGAGACCTCGTCGTCGGGGCGCGCGCTGGAACTGAACTGGACGGAAGAGAAAGCTGCAGACATCGAGGAATCATAGGCCGCGTTGCGCGGCGCGCCTGTGCGTAACCCTGTGGAAATTCAGGGGACGGTCAGTTGAAAGTGAAAACACAAAAAAGAAGGGGTCGGCATCGCCGACCCCGCCATCGTCTCAAGTCGAAGACTTAATCCGTTTCGCCCATCACGACAACCTTGACTTCCACGACCACGTCGGTGTGCGGCGACACGCTCACCGTGTGCTCGCCCACGACCTTCAACGGGCCGTTCGGCAGGCGCACCTGCGACTTCAGCACTTTGAAATCGATGCGGGTCAGCGCGTCGGCGATGTCGGCGTTGGTGACCGAGCCGAACAGGCGCCCGTCCACACCCGCCTTTTGCGTGATGTGCACCGTGCGGCCGCTCATCTTCTCGCCCAGGGCGTTGGCGGCAGCCAGCTTCTCGGCGGCGGCCTTCTCGAGCTCGGCACGGCGGGCTTCGAATTCCTTGATCGCCGACTCGGTGGCGCGGCGCGCGGCGCGCTGCGGGATCAGGAAGTTGCGTGCGTAGCCGTCTTTGACCTTGACGACGTCGCCCAGGTTGCCGAGGTTGGCGACTTTTTCCAGCAGGATGATTTGCATGTGGTGCTCCTCAGACCTTGTGCTGGTCGCTGTACGGCAGCATCGCCAGGAAACGGGCGCGCTTGATGCACGTCGTCAGCTGGCGCTGGAAGAACGCGCGCGTGCCGGTCAGGCGGGCGGGCGTGATCTTGCCGTTTTCACCGATGAAGTCACGCAGGGTGTCGACATCCTTGTAGTCGATCTGCTTGACGCCGGTGACCGTGAAGCGGCAAAAGCGCTTGCGACGGAACAGCAGGGATTGGGTATTGCGCTTCGGTTTGCGGTCCTTCGAGAACCGACCTTTACCACGTGGCGGGGGCATATTGACACCTCTTTGCTAATCAAGTCCGGATGCGGACGTATTTCGAACAGTGAGCCCGACTGAATCAATCGAGCTCGGTCACATGGAACACCACGCCGCGGCCGTTGCGTTGCGAACCCAGGAAACCGGCGAAGCCATGTGTGCTTCCCATTTCCAGGCCCGCCACCTGCTGCGTGACCGCCCCGATCGCCCTGGCCTTGATCTCGAAAAAGACCTGCCTGGGTTGGCCGTCTTGCGTCACCTGCGATTCGTGCTTCAAGCTCAAATCGAGGGCGGGCAAACCGGCCGGGGTGTAACGCAACGCGCCTCGCTCCAGCAGTTGTGCGGTCAGAACCAGTCGGTTCATTCAGCGCGGCTGCGAAGCCAGGCCAGCGGCCGACGCGTTGATCGAACGCGTCAGGCTGCGGTTTCCTGGTGTTGTTGCGGCGGGGGCGACGGCGCCTTGCGCGAATCTTCGCGCTCGACCATCTTCATCATGACAGACGGCGCGGTTTCGGCTTCGTCTTTCAGCACCGTCAGGTGGCGAATGACGGCGTCGTTGAAACGGAAACCCGTTTCCAGCTCGGCCAGCACGTCCTTGCCGCACTCGATGTTGATGCACAGGTAGTGCGTCTTGGCGAGCTTCTGGATCATGTAGGCCATCTGGCGACGACCCCAGTCTTCCACGCGGTGCACCTTGCCGCCGCCGGCGGTGACGACACCCTTGTAGCGTTCCAGCATGGCCGGAACCTGTTCGCTTTGATCCGGATGGATCAGCAGCACGATTTCATAGTGACGCATTGAGACTCCTTGTGGTTTCCAGCCCCGCAAATGCAGCCGCAGGATGCGGCGGCGCGCGAGATCTGGGTTGGAAGCCACCCCGAAGCGTCAGACCCGGGTGTGGCAAGGCAAGCCGCAGATTATAGCCCGCACGCGGCGGCTTCTGCCTTTGGCGTCAGTTGTAGGGCCCTTCCGAGCCCTGTGGGTAGCGCAGGCGGCGCACGAATTCGCGCTGCTCGCCCGACGGCGCAGGCGTCAGCAGGCTCACCAGCACACAGGCGATGAAGCCCGCCGGCACGCCGAACACCCCGGCCGAAACCGGCAGGATGCCGTACCAGAGCTCGGGCGGCGCGGAGACGCCGAACACCCCGCGCAACCAGGGTTCGTTGTGCACGAGGTAGTAGAGCGTGACCGCCAGACCGGTCAACATGCCGGCCACGGCGCCGCCGCGGTTGGCCCGGCTCCAGAAGATACCGAGCACCAGAGCCGGAAAGAACGCGGAAGCGGCAATCGAAAACGCGGCCGTCACCAGAAACAGGATATCGGCCGGCTTTTGAGTGGCGACCGCGGCGGCGGCAAGCGCCGCCGCCAGCAGCAGCACCTTCGAGATCGTGACCCGGCGTGAACTCGAGGCGTTTTGCCCGATCATCTTGAAATACAGGTCGTGCGAGAGCGCGTTGGAGATCGTCAGAAGCAGTCCGTCGGCGGTGGACAGCGCCGCCGCCAGCCCACCCGCTGCCACCATGCCGGAGACGACGTAGGGCAATCCCGCGATCTCGGGCGTGGCCAGCACGACCAGATCACTTCCAAGACGGATCTCGCTCAGCTGCAGCAGGCCGTCGAGGTTGATGTCGGTCACCGACACCAGCGAAGCATCGACCCTCGACCAGTTGGCGATCCACGCCGGCAGGCGATCGAAGGGCAGGCCGACCAGCCCGTTGAAGACCTCGAACTTGACCAGCACCGCGAGCGCCGGCGCGGTGAGGTAGAGCACCCCGATGAAGAGCAGCGACCACCCCACCGATTCACGCGCTTCCCGGACCGAAGGCGTGGTGTAGCTGCGCATCAGTATGTGCGGCAGCGCTGCCGTGCCCAGCATCAGGCAGAACACCAATGCGATGAAGTTGCGCCGCGACTCGGTGAAGGTCTTGCGCTGGGCGTCGTTGCCATCAGGGTCACCGGCGAACTGCCGCCCATGCGGCGGCATGCCCCCCAGCGGCTGGGCGGCGAGCGTGTTGCTCGCCTGCGCGCGCCGCCAGGCTTCGCGCGCCAGCAGCTCGTCTTTGGGCAACGCAGCGAGCGCCTTTTCCGCCCGCTGGATGTCACGCAGGGGCGCGTTGTCGAGCTTGAGCTGCTGCACCCGCTGGCGCGCGGCGATGCGGTCGGCCACCAGCGCATTGGGCACGTTCGTCAGCTTCTGCGCATAGTCGTCGGCACGGGCCTTGAACAGCGCGCGGACCTCCAGTTCTTTGGGGTCGCGCAGCAGTTGCTGTTCGCGTTCACTCACCTTGGCGAGTTGCTGGCCGAGCACGATTTGTGGCACCGGCACGCCGGTCTGCTTGACCGACAGCCACACCACAGGCACCAGATAGGCGATGACGAGAACGATGTACTGCGCCACCTGGGTCCAGGTGACGGCGCGCATCCCGCCGAGAAAGGAGCACACGAGCACCCCGCCCAGACCGAGGAAGATGCCGATGACGAAGTCCACCCCGGTCAACATCGTCGTGATCAGGCCCACGCCGTAGATCTGCGCCACCAGGTAGACGAAGGAACACAGGATCGCCGCGAGCACGCCGATGAAACGTGGCAGGTTGCCGCCGAAGCGTTCGCCCAGGAAGTCGGGAATGGTGAACTGCCCGAACTTGCGCAGGTAGGGTGCGAGCAACAGCGCAACCAGCACAAAGCCGCCGGTCCAGCCCATCACATAAGCCAGTCCGCCATAGCCCTGCAAGTACAGCGTGCCGGCCAGGCCGATGAACGACGCAGCAGACATCCAGTCAGCGGCCGTCGCCATGCCGTTGTAGATGGCAGGAACGCGGCGACCGGCCACGTAGTACTCGGTGGCGTCGGTGGTGCGGCTGACGATGCCGATGCCCGCATACAGGCCGACCGTCGCGAGCAGGAACACCACGCCGACCCAGCGCCGCGGCAAACCCATCTGCTCGAGCGCCGCGACCACCGCCACGAAGACGATGAACCCGAGCGTCGAACGCAGGTAGATCCGGTTCAGGCGGTGCCGCAAAGCCGCTGTTTCGTCGGAGGTGCGGGCCATGTCAGCCGCCCTCGGCGCCCGCGACCCCGTGGCCGCGGGCTGGCCGCGGTGTGCACTGGGTTTCGAAGAGGCAAGACCGTGGCATGAGGCCGATTGTGCCGCCGCGCCGGCCAGGCGAAGCACGGGAGCGCCCACGGCGGGCGTTGCAAAGCATGGACACGCGACCACCACCCCCGGGCGCGGCGTGAAAACCTCCCGCCAAAGCACCGAACCCGCCCACGCCGGGCATTACACTCGGTCAGACTTCGCCCCGCAGACCCGGTCGCCGAACTCAACCGAAACCCGCGCTGATGACCACCCCGAACGGCCCAGAGTCAGAATGGAAGCCCACACAGGCGGCGCCGTCGCGGGCTCCCTCGGCCCCTGAGGCCTGGCAGGCCACCCGGGCCCAGACCTCGCTGGCGACCCAGTTCCTGACCGACGAAGACGACTACCTCGCCCCTGAAAAGAGCGACATCGGCCGCCAGACCGGCACCAACGAGCGCGAGCTGTTCGTCTCCTGCGCCCCGGCCGAAGCGCTGCAACAGCAGTTCGAACACCTGCACCCGGAGTTCATTGCGATCCACGACATCGCCACGGCCTCGTCGCGCAAGCTGCTGGCGGGCATTGCCGCCGCCAGCGGCCGGGCGATGCAGAAGCTGACCATCCGCCGCCAGGGCTACGGCACGCCGCTGGCCACGCTCGAGTTCATCGAGTTGCCCACCGCCGACGGCTCGCTGCTGCGCGTGTATTCCACCGAGGTCGACGCCGACACCACCGCGCGCCACGGCATCGCCCGCATGCTGCTCGGTTTCAGCCGGCTCGGCGTGGTGATGGTGGGCGACCTGCCTGCTCACGCGATCGCCTCGGCGATCAAACCCTTGCAGGAAGCCATGCTCGCCGGCCCGTGGCCGAACCGCCAGATGCTGCTCTTGCCGCTGGCATCGGCCAGCACGCTGGTTTCGCAGGGCATGGCCTTGTCGCGCGAAACCGGCGTGAGCGTGCGCACCACGCCGCAGGTGGCCCGGCCGGCCGACGCCTGGGGTTTCATCAACGGCACCTGGAACCGGCTGCGCGAGCAGTCGCAGCCCGATGGCCGCGCGATCCCGGCGCTGGTGAGCGCCGGGGCGGCGCCGGCCGCACGCGCCCCGGCCACCACGAGCCCGGCCGCCGGGGCCACACCTGCACGGCCTGCGGCCGCCGCTCCCCCCTTGACGATGCGGCCGATGCCCGCCGTGCCCGCCGCCGGCGCGCGTGCTGCCGCCCCGGTCCCCGAGAGCGTGCTCGAACGCTACGTACAGCAGCTGATCGAACTCGGTGGCATGGTCAGTTGCTGCATCTTCGACGTCGCCACGGGTCGCGAAGTCACCCACGCCGGCGCCAGCCCTGGTGCCGCGGAGCTGGCCACGCACGGCGCCGAGTTGCTCGCGGCGATCGGCGCCACCAGCCGCAAACTCGGCCTGGGCCACACCCTGCCCGAGGCCGCGATCACGCTCGGCTCGCACCACCTGCTGATCCGCGCCGTGCCGCGCCACCCGGGGCTGGCACTGCACGCGGTGCTCGACAAGGCCCAGGCCAACCTCACGCTCGCGCGCCTGCAGGTCTTGCGCCTCGACTCGGTCTTCGAAGACGGCTGAGGGCCGGCCAGCGCCGGCTCAGTGCACCACGCGCTCGAAGACAAATTGCCCAGCCTCGAAGTCGACCGGGATCACGTCCTTCGGCCCGAACCGGCCTTCGAGAATCAGCTTCGAGACCGGGTTCTCGATCTGCCGCTGGATCGCCCGCTTGAGCGGCCGCGCGCCGAACACCGGGTCGAAACCGGCCTTCGCCAACTCGGCCAGCGCGCGTGCCGACACGTCGAGCTTCATGTCCATCTTGTCGAGCCTCGCCTCCAGCACCTTGAGCTGGATCTTCGCGATGGCCTGGATGTTCTTTGCATCGAGCGCATGGAACACCACGGCCTCGTCCAGCCGGTTCAGGAACTCGGGGCGGAAGTGCTGCTTGACCTCGACCCAGACCGCGTCGTGAATCGCTTCGCTGCTCTGCCCGGCCATCTGCATGATCTGGTGTGAGCCGAGGTTGCTGGTCATCACGATCACGGTGTTCTTGAAGTCGACTGTGCGGCCCTGCCCGTCGGTCAGACGGCCATCGTCGAGCACCTGCAGCAGCACGTTGAACACGTCCGGGTGCGCCTTCTCGACCTCGTCGAGCAGCAGCACGCTGTAGGGCTTGCGCCGCACCGCTTCGGTCAGGTAACCGCCTTCGTCGTAACCCACGTAACCCGGCGGCGCGCCGATCAGGCGGCTGACCGAGTGCTTTTCCATGTACTCGCTCATGTCGAGCCGGATCAGGTGGTCTTCGCTGTCGAACAGGAAACCCGCGAGCGCCTTGCAGAGTTCGGTCTTGCCCACACCCGTGGGGCCGAGGAACAGGAACGAGCCGGTCGGCCGGTTCGGGTCCGACAGGCCCGAGCGCGAACGGCGGATCGCATCGGCCACGGCCGTGATCGCTTCGTCCTGACCGACCACCCGCTCGTGCAACTTGCCTTCCATCTGCAGCAGCTTCTCGCGGTCGCCCTGCATCAGCTTGGAAACCGGGATGCCGGTGGCACGCGCCACCACTTCGGCGATCTCTTCCGCGCCCACGGTCGTGCGCAGCAACTGCGGCTTGCCCTTGCCCTTGCTCTTCTTCGCTTCCTTGGCTTGAGCGTCCTTCAGCTTTTTTTCCAGGTCGGGCAACTGGCCGTATTGCAGCTCGGCCACCTTGTTGAAGTCGCCCTTGCGCTTCCATTCCTCGATCTGGAAACGCACGCGGTCGATCTCTTCCATCAGGTGCGCCGAGCCTTGCGCGGCGGCCTTCTCGGCCTTCCAGATTTCTTCCAGATCGGCAGCCTCGCGCTGCACGCGCGTGATCTCTTCTTCGATCAATACCAGCCGGCGCTGCGAGGCTTCGTCTTTCTCGCGCGTGACGGCGGCACGCTCGATCTGCAACTGGATCAGGCGCCGGTCGAGCTTGTCCATCGCCTCGGGTTTGGAGTCGATCTCGATCCGCACCTTGGCGGCTGCTTCGTCGATCAGATCGATCGCCTTGTCGGGCAGGAAGCGGTCGGTGATGTAGCGGTGGCTCAGCTCGGCCGCGGCCACGATGGCCGGGTCGGTGATCTCGACACCGTGGTGCACTTCGTACTTCTGCTGCAGGCCGCGCAGGATCGCGATCGTGGCTTCCACCGTCGGCTCGCCCACCAGGATCTTCTGGAAGCGCCGCTCCAGCGCCGCGTCTTTCTCGACGTACTTGCGGTACTCGTTCAGCGTGGTCGCGCCGATGCAGTGCAGCTCGCCGCGCGCGAGCGCGGGCTTGAGCATGTTGCCGGCGTCGATGGCGCCTTCGGCCTTGCCGGCACCGACCATCGTGTGGATCTCGTCGATGAAGACGATGGTCTGGCCTTCGTCCTGCGCCACTTCCTTCAGCACCGACTTGAGCCGCTCCTCGAATTCGCCGCGGAACTTGGCGCCCGCGAGCAGCAGCGCCATGTCGAGCACGAGCACGCGTTTGTTCTTCAACGAATCGGGCACTTCGCCGGCGACGATGCGCTGCGCCAGCCCTTCGACGATCGCGGTCTTGCCCACGCCGGGCTCGCCGATCAACACCGGGTTGTTCTTGGTGCGCCGCTGCAGCACCTGGATCGCACGGCGGATCTCGTCGTCACGGCCGATCACCGGGTCGAGCTTGCCTTGGCGCGCACGCTCGGTCAGGTCGAGCGTGTATTTCTTCAGAGCCTCGCGCTGGCCTTCGGCGTCGGCGTTGTCGACGGTCGCGCCACCACGCACCGCGTCGATCGCCACCTCGAGCGCCTTGCGCGTGAGGCCGTGGCCGCGCACGATGCCACCCATGTCGGTCTTGGCATCGGCCAGGGCCAGCAGGAACATCTCGCCGGCAATGAACTGGTCGCCGCGCTTGCCGGCTTCCTTTTCGGTGGCTTGCAGCAGGGCCGTCAGGTCGCGGCTGGGCTGCACGACCTGGCCGCTGCCCTGGACTTGCGGAAAGCCGTTGATCAGCGTGTCGACCGCCGTCTTCAGCCCCGCGCTGTTGGCACCTGCCCGGTCGAGCAAGGCCTTCGGGCCGTCGGCCTGGGCGAGCATGGCGGCCAGCAGGTGGGCCGGCTCGATGTACGGGTTGTCGCGCGTGACGGCCAGACTCTGGGCGTCGGCCAGCGCTTCCTGGAACTTCGTGGTGAGCTTGTCGATTCGCATGGGGGAAACCTCCGATTGCGATGGACTTGAGGCAATCTGCGCGATTTTCAAGGCGGCGACCGCGCCGTGGGCCAGCTCAGCGCAAGGCGCCGCGCAACAGCCAGAAGCCGAGCGCGGCAAAGGCCAGCGATCCGAACAAATGGGCCGCCGTGTGCGCCAGCGCGAGCGCGAACTGGCCGCGTTGCAGCAGGATCAGCGACTCGCCCGAGAACGACGAGAAGGTCGTCAGGCCACCGAGAAAGCCCGTCACGAGCAGCAGGCGCAGCAACTCGTCGGGCGAACGCTCGAACCAGGCCAGGGCCACACCGATCAGCAGGCCGCCGACACAGTTGACGAGCAAGGTGCCGAGCGGGAAGCCGGCCCATTGCCCGTTCAACCACAGGCCCGCAAACCAGCGTGCGAGTGCTCCGAAGGCCGCGCCGACGGCCACGGCCAGCACGTGGGCCCAGGGCAGCGCCGCGCTCACGGGCTCAGCCCTTGGGCACCGCGGCGTTGCCGGCCGGCAGGCCCCAGCGCGCCACGGCCGCATCGTCGCTGCTGCGGGCGTCGACCCAGCGCGCGCCTTCGGGCGTCTGCTCCTTCTTCCAGAACGGCGCCTGCGTCTTCAGGTAGTCCATCAGGAATTCGCAGGCGAGGAAGGCCTGGCCGCGGTGCGCCGACGTGACGGCGACCATCATGATCTGGTCGAGCGGCTGCAGCAGGCCGACGCGGTGGATCACGCGCGCGCCGCGGATGTCGAAACGGGAGTGCGCCTCGTCGATCATCGCCTCGATCGCGCTTTCGGTCATGCCCGGGTAGTGTTCGAGTTCCATCGCGCTGACGCCCAGGCCGTCGTTGCGGTCGCGCACCGTGCCGATGAAGCTGGCGACCGCGCCGATGCCGGCATCCTGTGCCCGCAGCGCCGAGACCTCGGCACCGAGGTCGAAGTCCCCGGGCTGCACGGTGACGCGCGGCTGGCCCATGTCAACCCCCGGTGACCGGCGGGAAAAACGCCACTTCGGCGTCGGCCGTGACGCGCACGTCGTCAGCGCACATCTGGTGGTTCAGCGCGCTGCGCAAAGCCCGGTTGCGCGCCAGCGCGGTCGCGTGGGCGCCACCGTGCGCGATCAGCGCGTCACGCACGCTGCCCACGGTCGCGTCGGCCGGCACGTCGATGGTTTCGCTCGACCCCAGGGCCTCGCGGATCGAGGCGAAATAACGCACGGTGAGTTTCATCAGGTCAATTCGTTGAAGGCGAGAAAGCGTACCGCATCGCCGCGCCGGATGGCTTGCCCGCTCGGGTTGTCGACGAGGCCGTCGCCCCAGACCGCCGAGGTGAGCACACCCGAGCTCTGGTTCGGGAACAGGTCGAGGCCGCCCGCTTCGTTGCGGCGCACGCGCAGGAATTCGCGGCGCTTGTCGGGGCGTGGCCAGTCGAAGTCGGCGCGCAGGCTCGTGGGCCGGGGTTCAAGGTCGCTCGCGCCTTGCAGGCGCAGCAGCACCGGCCGCACCATCAGCAGAAAGGTGACGAAGCTCGACACCGGATTGCCCGGCAGGCCGACGATGTACGCCGTGGAGCCGTCGGGGCGGTTGACTTCGCCGAAGGCCAGTGGCTTGCCCGGCTTGATCGCGATCTGCCAGAGTTCGATGCGGCCTTCAGCCTGCACGGCCGGGCGCAGGTGGTCTTCTTCACCGACCGAGACCCCGCCCGAGGTGACGATCAGGTCGTTGCCCGACGCGGCGCGGCGCAGAGCTTCGCGCGTGGCGGCCAGGTTGTCGGGCACGATGCCCAGGTCGGTGCAGTCGCAGCCCATCGCCTGGATCAAGGCGCGCAGGGTGAAGCGATTGGAGTTGTAGATCGCACCGGGTTTGAGCGGCTCGCCGGGCATCACCAGTTCATCGCCGGTCGAAAACAGCGCCACGCGCGGGCGCCGCATCACTTGCAGCGTGGCCGCGCCGACCGATGCGGCGAGGCCGAGCGCCTGCGGCGTGAGACGCGTGCCGGCCGTCAACACGACCTGGCCGTGCTGCACGTCTTCACCGCGCCGCCGGATCCACTGGCCCGGCGCCGGCACCACGTCGACCCGCACGCCCTCGCCCAGGGCTTCGCACTGCTCCTGCATCACCACCGCGTCGGCACCGAGAGGCACCTGCGCGCCGGTGAAGATGCGTGCGGCGGTGCCGGGCTGCAAAACCTCGCCGACGACGCCGGCAGGGATGCGCTGGCTGACCGGCAACACGGTGCCGGCCACCGGCACGTCGTCGCAGCGCATCGCGTAGCCGTCCATCGACGTGTTGTCGGCCGGCGGCACATCGAGCCCCGAACGCACGTCTTCGCCCAGCACGCGGCCGAGCGCGTCGAAGGTGGAATGCGCCTGACGTTCAGTCGCCGGCAGCGGCCGGACGGCGCCGAGCAGGCGGCTCAGCGCTTCGTCCAGCGTCAGCATCGGCGGCCGGGTCGGCGAAGGGAGAGATGTACTCATAACGTCCAGGGTGGGCCATCAAAAACTCGGCGACCGCATCGGCGTTGTTGAGGTCGAGCACGGGCAGGCCAGTGGCCTGAGGCAGCAGCGCCGGCGTGTCGGTGCAAACCGCCACGACGAACGGGTCGTCAGGGTATTGCGCGGGCTGGCCCGTGGAAGCGCGCCAGATCTCGATCTTCGGCAGCGGTGCGTGCTTGAAACCTTCGACCAGCACCCAGTCGCACTCGTACAGCTCGTTGATGAGCTGGTCTACGGTCGGTGCGGCATGGACTTCGAACTCACGGATCTTGGCCAGCCGCCGGTCCGAGGCAATCACGACTTCGAACGCGCCGGCTTCGCGGTGCCGCCACGAGTCCTTGCCTTCGTGGTCGATGTCGAAGCTGTGGTGGGCGTGTTTGACGACCGACACGCGCTGCCCCGCCAGCTTCATCCTGACGATGAGCTTCTCGACCAGGGTGGTCTTGCCCGACCCCGAATACCCGCTGAAACCGACGACCTTCATTCAGGCATTCTCGGCAATGAAGCGCTTCACCGCCTGAACGTCAGCCGCCATCTCCACAAAACGCTTGGGGAGTTGTTCGATGCCGCGCATCGCAGCCGGGCGATCGGGCTCGCGGCCGATCGCTTCGACGATGGTCTCGGCGAACTTGACGGGCAAGGCCGTCTCGAGCACGATCGTCGGCACACCGGGCACGAGGTGTTCGCGCCCGACCTTCAGGCCATCGGCGGTGTGCGTGTCGATGACGCTGCCGAAGCGCGCATGCGTGTCGCGGATCGTCGCCAGGCGGTCGGCGTGCGTGCTGCTGCCGGAGACGAAGCCGTACTCGCCGATGCGCGCGAATTCCGCCGCGGTCAGCGTGAAGGCACCGCTGCGCTCGAGCTCCTGCTTGAACAACGTGTGCGTGCGCTGCGCATCGCGGCCGAGCAGGTCGAACACGAAGCGTTCGAAGTTCGAGGCCTTGGAAATGTCCATCGACGGGCTCGACGTCTCGTGCGTCTCGGCGCTGCTGCGCACGCGGTAGGTGCCGGTGCGGAAGAACTCGTCGAGCACGTTGTTCTCGTTCGTGGCGAGCACCAGGCGTTTGATCGGCAGGCCCATCATCCGCGCGACATGGCCGGCGCAGATGTTGCCGAAGTTGCCCGAAGGCACGGCGAACGTCACCTGTTCGTGGTTGTTCTTCGTGGCCTGGAAGTAGCCGGCGAAGTAGTACACGACCTGCGCCAGCAAGCGCGCCCAGTTGATCGAGTTCACGGTGCCGATGTGATGGGCACGCTTGAACGCCAGGTCGTTCGACACGGCCTTGACGATGTCCTGGCAATCGTCGAACACACCATCCACGGCGATGTTGTGGATGTTCGGGTCCTGCAGGCTGAACATCTGCGCCTGCTGAAACGGGCTCATGCGGCCCTTGGGCGAGAGCATGAAGACGTTGACGCCGGCCTTGCCACGCATCGCGTATTCGGCGGCGCTGCCGGTGTCGCCCGAAGTCGCGCCGAGGATGTTGAGCGTCTGGCCGCGCCGCGCGAGTTCGTACTCGAACAGGTGGCCGAGCAACTGCATCGCCATGTCCTTGAAGGCCAGGGTCGGGCCATTCGACAAGGCTTCGAGGCAGACGCCCGGCTCCAGCGGGCGCAGCGGCACGATCTGTTCGGTGCCGAAGACTTCTCTCGTGTAGGTCTTGGTGACGAGTGCCCGCAGGTCGGCGGCCGGGATGTCGTCGATGAAGAGCGACAGGATCTCGAACGCCAGCTCGTGGTACTTCAGCCCGCGCCAGCGCGTGAGCGTCGCGCCATCGATCTTCGGGTAGTGGGTCGGCAGATACAAGCCGCCGTCAGGCGCCAGCCCTTCGAGCAGGATCTCGCAGAAGGCGCGTTCGGTCCGGTCGCCGCGCGTGCTGATGTACTTCAACTCAGTTCTTCCTTGCGGATGCGCACGATGGGCGCGAGCACGGTCGGCAGCGCCTGCATCTGCGCGATGGCTTCGTTCATGCGGCCTTCGACCGTGTCGTGCGTCAGGATGATCACGTCGGTATGCGCTTGGCCTTCGGCCCGCGCCTCGTGAGAGGCGCCTTCGTCGCCTGGACGCTGCAGCAGCGCGTCGATCGAGATGTCGCGCTCGGCCAGGATGCCGGTGATGCGCGCCAGCACACCCGCCTGGTCGGCCACCTGCAGGCGCAAGTAATACGCCGTCACGACCTCGTCGATCGCCAGGATGCGCGTGTCGTGCAGTTCGCCGGGCTGGAAGGCCAGGTGCGGCACGCGGTGGCCGGGGTCGGCGGTGTGCAGCCGGGTGATGTCGACCAGGTCGGCGATCACGGCCGAGGCCGTCGGCTCGGAGCCTGCGCCCTTGCCGTAGTAGAGCGTCGTGCCGACGGCATCGCCCTGCACCACGACCGCGTTCATCGCGCCTTCCACATTGGCGATCAGGCGCTTGGCCGGCACGAGTGTCGGGTGCACGCGCAGCTCGATGCCGTCAGCGCGTCGTTTCGTGATGCCGAGCAGCTTGATCCGGTAACCCAGTTGCTCGGCGTAGCGGATGTCGGCCGCGTTCAGTTTGGTGATGCCTTCGACGTGCGCCTTGTCGAACTGCACCGGCGTGCCGAACGCGATCGCGCTCATGATGGTCGCCTTGTGGGCCGCGTCGACGCCTTCGATGTCGAAGGTCGGGTCGGCTTCGGCGTAACCGAGGCGCTGCGCTTCTTTCAGCACCACGTCGAAGTCGAGCCCCTTGGCGCGCATCTCCGAGAGGATGAAGTTGGTGGTGCCGTTGATGATCCCGGCGATCCACTCGATGCGGTTCGCGGTCAGGCCTTCGCGCAGCGCCTTGATGATCGGGATGCCGCCCGCCACGGCCGCTTCGAACGCGACCACGACGCCCTTCTCGCGCGCCGCAGCGAAGATCTCGGTGCCATGCACCGCGAGCAGCGCCTTGTTGGCCGTGACCACGTGCTTGCCGGCGGCGATCGCTTCCATCACCAGCGTGCGGGCGATGCCGTAACCGCCGATCAGCTCGATCACGATGTCGATCTGTGGGTTGGCGATCACGAGCCGCGCGTCGCTGACGACCTGCGCCGAATCGCCGACGATGGCTTTGGCACGCGCGGTGTCGAGGTCGGCCACCATCGTGACGCGAATGCCGCGCCCGGCCCGGCGCTGGATCTCTGCCTGGTTGCGTTGCAGCACGCTGAACGTGCCGCTGCCCACGGTGCCAATGCCCAGCAGGCCTACTTGAATCGGTGTCATGGTGCGTGCCTCTGCGGCAATTTCAAAGTGATCAGTGCGAATGGCGTTTGCGGTAGTGCTCGAGGAAGCGCGCGATGCGGCCGATCGCTTCGGTGAGGTCGTCGGAATTCGGCAGGAAGACGATGCGGAAGTGGTCCGGCGTCTTCCAGTTGAAACCGGTGCCCTGCACGATCAGCACTTTCTGCTCCGACAGCAGCTCGTAGGCGAACTGCTGGTCGTCGGCGATCGGGTAGACCTTCGGGTCGAGCTTCGGGAACATGTAGAGCGCGGCCTTCGGCTTGACCACGCTGACGCCGGGAATCGCACTCAGCAGTTCGTAGGCCAGGTCCCGCTGGCGGCACAAACGACCGGTCGGCGCGACCAGGTCGTTGATGCTCTGGTAACCGCCGAGCGCCGTCTGGATCGCCAGTTGCCCCGGCGTGTTGGCGCACAGGCGCAGCGACGAGAGCATGTTCAGGCCCTCGATGTAGTCGCGCGCATGGCGCTTCTCACCCGAGACGACCATCCAGCCGGCCCGGTAGCCGCAGGAGCGGTAGTTCTTCGACAGGCCGTTGTAGGTCACGAAGAGCACGTCGTCGGCCAGCGACGACATGCTGGTGTGCTGGTGGCCGTCGTAGACCGTCTTGTCGTAGATCTCGTCGGCGAAGATCACCAGCTGGTGCTGGCGCGCGAGTTCGATGATCTCGAGCAGCACGCTGTTCGGGTACAGCGCGCCGGTCGGGTTGTTCGGGTTGATGACGACGATGCCGCGGGTGCGCGGCGTGATCTTGGCCTTCATGTCGGCCACGTCGGGCATCCAGTCGGCGGCTTCGTCGCACACGTAGTGCACCGGCTTGCCGCCCGACAGGCCGACCACGGCGGTGTAGAGCGGGAAGTCGGGGGAAGGGATCAGCACCTCGTCGCCGTCGTTGAGCAGCGCGCTCATGCTCATCGCGATCAGTTCCGACGCGCCGTTGCCGAGGTACACGTCTTCCAGCGCCACGCCGCGGATGCCCTGCTGCTGGGTGCGGTGCACCACCGCCTTGCGCGGGGCGAACAGGCCTTTCGAGTCGGTGTAGCCTGCCGCGTGCGGGATGTTGCGGATCATGTCCTGCACGATCTCGTCGGGCGGCTCCAGGCCGAACTCGGCCACGTTGCCGATGTTCAGCTTGATGATCTTGTGGCCCTCTTCCTCCATCTGGCGGGCCTTCTCCAGCACCGGGCCGCGGATGTCGTAGGCCACGTTGGCGAGCTTGGTGGACTTGACAACGGGTTTCAAAGAAGCACTCCTCGGGCTGGCTGTGGCTGCAAAACCTACAATTTAACCACAGGGGTTTCGCCGCTCGAGGGTGGCGCGCCCGGCCAGAGCGCCTAACCGGACACCTACGCACCCATGAAACTGCAAGCCGACCGCATCGAAGGCCAGAACGCCATTGCCCGCCACGGCCCGGGCGGCGTGCTCGTCAACGGCACCGAACACCGCCGCAGCGTGCTCGTGCCGTGGCGCGGTGATGTCGTGGAATGGCCAGTGGCCGAGTTCGGCGGGTTGACCGAAGCGCACTTCGCGACCCTGGCCGGCATGAACCCCGAACTGGTGATCTTCGGCTCGGGCAGCCGGATCCGCTTCGTGCGCCCGGCCCTGCTGCGGCCACTGATGGAGCGGCGCATCGGCATCGAGACCATGGACACGGCGGCGGCCTGCCGCACCTACAACGTGCTGCTCGCCGAGGGCCGATCGGTGCTGGCGGCCTTGCTGTTCGAGACCGCGGCGTCACCCGACGGTGGGGGTTGAGGCGGGCGGCGGCGAGCGACGCGCAGCGTTTATAATCGATCGGTTGGAGCCCACCGGCTTCAGAAGCAACCAAACAGAATACTCCATGACGCCAGCCCTCAATAAACCTCTCCCGGAATTTGAAGCGCTTGCAACCGGTGGCGTGAAGTTCACGCCCCAGGCATTCGCCGGCAAGATCGTCGTTCTGTACTTCTACCCCAAGGACAACACCCCCGGCTGCACCACCGAAGCGATGCAGTTCCGCGACCACCACAAGGAGTTCGTGAAGGCCGGGGCCGTGGTGTTCGGCGTGTCGCGCGACAACATGGCCTCGCACGACAAGTTCAAGCAGAACCTGGAACTGCCGTTCGAGCTGATCGCCGACACCGAAGAAAAGCTCTGCCACATGTTCGGCGTGGTCAAGAACAAGATCATGTACGGCAAGAAGGTCAAGGGCATCGAGCGCAGCACCTTCCTGATCGACGGCACCGGCATGCTGGTCGGCGAGTGGCGCGGCCTGAAGGTCGCGGGGCACGTCGAAGAAGTGCTCAAAGCCGTCAAGGCGATCAAGAAGGCGGGCTGAGGCCCTTGCCCCACGAACGAGAGGCCGGCTGAACGCCGGCCTTTTTTGTTGTTGCGGCCGGTTTCTTCTGCGAGCGAAACGGTCACGCAAGTTGTGCATAATCTTTTCATGCCAGCGAACCGCGACGCAAGCATCACCCCAACCAAGCCGCACAGCCGTCTGTGCGGCTTTTTTGTTTCTCAGCCGCCCAAGAAACCTCCATGCCACTGCCCAAGCCGCCTGCCAAACGAGCCTCTTTGCTGACCGCCGCCGACTTCGATTCCCAGTCGGCCCCGCAACCGGGCAAGCGCCCCCAGAAAACCCGCGCCGCCGCCGAGCCCACCTCCCCTGCGGTTCTCGACCTGTTCGACGGCAGCGGCATGCAACAGGCTGTCGCGGTCAAGCCCGCCCCCGTGGCGCCGGTGATCGCGCCCGTCGTGCGCCGCCCGGCCCCGCAAGCCCGTGCCCGCAAGCCGCGCGGCACCGGCCCGGCGAGCCTGTTCGTGCTCGACACCAACGTGCTGATGCACGACCCGACCTCGCTGTTCCGCTTCGAGGAACACGACATCTACCTGCCGATGATCACGCTCGAAGAGCTCGACGGCCACAAGCGTGGCATGACCGAGGTCTCGCGCAACGCCCGTCAGGTGAGCCGTGAGCTCGACGCACTGGCGGCCAGCATGCCGAGCCGCGACGCTTCGGGCATGTCCGAAGGCCTGCCGCTCGCCCGCACCGGCCACCGTGAAGCCGGCGGCAAGCTGTTCTTCCAGACCAACCTGATCAACGTGACGCTGCCGGCCGGCCTGCCGCAAGGCAAGGCCGACAACCAGATCCTCGGTGTGGTGCAGGCGCTGCGCGAGCAGCAACCGGGGCGCGACGTGGTGCTGGTGTCCAAAGACATCAACATGCGCATCAAGGCGCGAGCGCTGGGCCTGCCGGCCGAGGACTACCTGAACGACATGACGCTGGAAGACGGCGACCTGCTGTACACCGGCGTGTTGCCGCTGCCCGCCGACTTCTGGGACAAACACGGCAAGACCATGGAAAGCTGGCAGCAGGCCGGCCTGACCTACTACCGCATCAGCGGCCCGATGGTCTCGGTGCTGCTGATCAACCAGTTCGTCTTTCTCGAGGCGCCGGGCGCCGCGCCGCTGTACGCGAAGGTGGTCGAGATCACCGGCAAGACCGCCGTGCTGCGCACGCTGAAGGAATACACGCACCAGAAGAACGCCGTGTGGGGCGTGACCGCGCGCAACCGCGAGCAGAACTTCGCCCTCAACCTGCTGATGGACCCGGACTGCGACTTCATCACGCTGACCGGCGCCGCCGGCACCGGCAAGACCTTGATGACGCTCGCTGCGGGCCTTGCGCAGGTGATGGACGACCGCCGCTACACCGAGATCATCGTCACCCGCGTGACGGTGCCGGTCGGTGAAGACATCGGTTTCCTGCCGGGCACCGAAGAAGAAAAGATGAGCCCGTGGATGGGCGCACTCGACGACAACCTGGAAGTGCTGTCCAAGACCGACGGCGCCGCCGGCGAATGGGGCCGCGCCGCCACCAACGACCTGGTGCGCAGCAAGATCAAGATCAAGAGCCTGAACTTCATGCGCGGGCGCACCTTCCTGAACAAGTTCGTGATCATCGACGAGGCCCAGAACCTGACGCCCAAGCAGATGAAGACGCTGATCACGCGCGCCGGGCCGGGCACGAAGATCGTCTGCCTCGGCAACCTCGCGCAGATCGACACGCCCTACCTGACCGAGGGCAGCTCGGGCCTGACCTTCACGGTCGACCGCTTCAAGGGCTGGCCACATTCCGGCCACGTGACGCTGGCACGCGGCGAGCGTTCGCGCCTGGCCGACTTCGCCTCGGAAGTGCTGTAAGGGAAGGCGGGCGTCAACCCGCCATCAAGTGCTTCGCCAGCGCGTGGTAGGCCGGCAGTGTGGTCGGGTCGATGCCCATGTTTCCGGCGATGTGGTGGGATGCAAAACGCGCGATCACCATCTCGGCGGCCGGGTCGATGTAGATGCCCTGGCCGTGGATGCCGCGCGCGCAGTACGCGCCGTGTTCGTTGTGCGAGACCCACCACATGTTGCGGTAGCTCCAGCCCGGCAGCGTGACGTAGCCGGCCTGCGCGAAGTGCGCCGGGTCGGCACCGCCGCGGATGTCGGCCACCGCCGCCGAGGGCACGAGCCGGCGGCCATTGAACACGCCGTCGTTGCGCATCAGCTCGCCGAAGCGCGCCAGGTCGCGCAGGCAGCAGTTCAGGCCGCCGCCGGCGAACTCGGTGCCCGTGCTGTCGACCATCAACTCGGCGTCCTGCTCGGCGCCGATCAACGACCAGAAACGCTGCCGCAGCAACTCGCCCAGCGGCACGCCGGTGACGCGGCGCAGTATCCAGCCGAGCACGTCGGTGTTGACCGTTTTGTACGCGAACGCGAGGCCGTGCGGTCCGGCTTGGCGCAGCGTGCGCAGGTACTCGTAGAAACTCTGCGGGCCGGCGTAGTCGGCCGGTCGCGACAGGATGCTCCCGGCGCGGCCGTGCTGCCAGATCTCGGCCTCGGGGTTGGTGTAGTCCTCGGAGTAGTGAATGCTGCTCGTCATGTCGAGCACCTCGCGCACCCTTGCGCTGCCCAGGCCGGTGCCGGCGAGTTCTGGCAAGGTATCGCTGACCGGTGCCTGCGGGTCGAGCCGGCCTTCGGCGACCAGCGACGCCGCGATCGTGCCGAAGAACGACTTCGTGACCGACCACGCGATATGAGCGCGGTGCGACGCCAGCGCGCCGAAGTAGCGTTCGTGCACGATGCGGCCGCGGTGCAGCACCACGATGCCGTCGGTGTAATTGGCATCGAGCGACTGCGCCCATGTCATCAAATCGCTGCGGCCGATCGGCGTGAACCTGACCGCGTCGATGTCGTCACGGTCGGCGCGGGGCAACACGCTGACCGGTCCGTCGCCGCGCGACACGCTCGTCGTGGGCACCAGCCGCCGGATGTTCGAGTAGGCCCAGCGCAGCTTCGGGAAGCTGTACATGCCACCGTCGTCGAAACGCACCTGCAGTTCGGGCGGTGGCGGCGCGCCCTGCATCCAGCCGAGCAGGTTCGGGTCGCTGGCGGCGGCGTTCAGGTGTTCGACGGGGGCGGATGCGGGTGCGAGGGTAACGGTCATGGTGCGCAGATTCTGGCGCACCCGCCTCCTTGCGTGTTCAAGCGGGCGCCATGAGATCGGCAATTTGCTGCAAGGCCGCCGGGTCGTCCATCGTCGTCAGGTCGCCGGGGTCGCGGCGCTCGCACACGGCCTGGATCGCGCGGCGCAGCATCTTGCCCGAGCGGGTCTTGGGCAGCAGCGTCACGAAGTGCACGCGCGCCGGCCGCGCCAGCGCGCCGAGCTGCTGGTCGACGGTCTTCATGATCTCGCCTTCGAGCCGCAGGCGCGCCGTGGCGTCGTTGCCGAGCGACGAATCCTTCAGCACCACGAAGGCCATCGCCACCTGGCCCTTGAGTGCATCGGCCACGCCGACCACCGCCACTTCGGCCACGGCGGCGTGGCTGGAGATGCTCTCTTCGATCTCGCGCGTGCCCAGGCGGTGGCCGGCGACGTTGATCACGTCGTCGGTGCGGCCGAGGATGAAGAAGTAGCCGTCGGCGTCGCGCACCGCCCAGTCGAAGGTGTTGTAGCGCTGTGTGCAGACGAAGTCGCTCCAGTAGGTCTTGACGAAACGTGCGTCGTCGCGCCACACCGTCTGCATGCATCCCGGCGGCAGCGGCCCCTCGATCGCGAGCACGCCTTTGCGGTCCGGCTCGGTGATCTCCAGGCCCGTCGTCTCGTCGATCAGCTTCACGTCGTAACCGTACATCGCCACGCCGGGGCTCCCGAACTTGCTGGCCTTCTTTTCGACGCCATTCGCGATCGTCAGGATCGGCCAGCCGGACTCGGTCTGCCAGTAGTTGTCGATGATCGGCTTGCCCAAGGCGCCGGCAATCCACTGCGCCGTGGGCTCGTCGAGCGGTTCGCCGGCAAGGAACAACGCGCGCAGCGAGCTCAGGTCGTACTGCCGCAGGAACTTCTCGTCGTGTTTCTTCAGCACCCGCACCGCGGTCGGCGCACTGAACATCACGCTCACCTTGTACTTCTCGACCAGTTGCCACCAGATGCCGGCGTCGGGCCGGGTCGGCAGCCCTTCATACAGGATCGTCGCCATGCCGTGGATCAGCGGCCCGTAGACGATGTAGCTGTGGCCCACGACCCAGCCGATGTCGCTGGTGGAAAAATAGGTCTCGCCCGGCTCGCCGCAGAAGATGTATTTCATGCTCGCGGCCAGCGCCACCGCATAACCGCCGGTGTCGCGCTGCACGCCCTTGGGCTTGCCGGTCGTGCCGCTGGTGTAGAGCGTGTAGCTCGGGTGGTCGGAGGCGAGCCACACGCAGGGCACCACGCTTGCGAGGTGCTGCTCGCGCAAGGCCGCATAACTTTCATCACGAGCGGGTGTCAAGGCCATCGGCGCGAGGCCGCGGTCGACCATCAACACCCGGGCCGGCTTGTGCGCCGCGAGCCGGATCGCCTCGTCGAGCAGGTGTTTGTAAGGCACGATCTTGCCCGAGCGGCTGCCGGCGTCGGCGCTGATGATGAGCGTCGGCTCGGCGTCGTCGATGCGGCTGGCCAGGCTGCCGCTGGCAAAACCACCGAAGACCACGCAGTGGATCGCACCGATGCGCGCGCACGCCAGCATCGCGAATGCGGCCTGCGGAATCATCGGCATGTAGATGAGCACGCGGTCGCCCTGCTTCACGCCCAGCGACAGCAGGATCGCCGCCATGCACTGCACTTCGGCGTGCAGCTCGCGGAAGCTGTAGACACGCTCTTCGTCGGTTTCGGTCGATACGTACACCAGGGCGTTCCGGTCGGCACGGTCTTTCAGGTGCCGGTCGACGGCGTTGTGGCACAGGTTGATCGTGCCGCCGACGAACCAGTTCGCAAACGGCGGGCGGCTCGTGTCGCAGACCTGCGTGAACGGCGTTTGCCAGTCGACCAGCGCCGACTGCTCGGCCCAGAAGCCGTCGCGGTCGGCGAGCGAACGGTGGTGGAAGTCGGCATAGCTTGTCGGGGTGGCAGCGTTCATGGCGTGGATGTCTCTTTGTGGTGCGCCCGCAGCGTAAGGGCGCTGGCTGTCGTGCAGCTTGCGCTCCATGGTGCACCAGACCGGGCGTCAGGCATAGCGCAACCGGTGCGGAACAGGGCTTCACATCAGATGACAAATCTGCGCCAAGTCCTTGTCGAATATGAGATTTTTCGGTTTGACGCGCAACGGGCCTTCACGTATCCTGCGCCCGATGCTGATTTGCCGGCCCGCCCCCATGACCACCGTTCGCCGCTGCTTGTGCGCGACGGCGCTGGTGCTGGCGAGCGCAGCCGCATCGGCCAGCCCCGATCCTGTCGACGGCGTGAGCCGCTACCTGATCGAGAACGGCATGCTCACGCCACCGGCGGCGAGCGACGCGCCAGCGCCCAAGGCGGAAAACGCACTCGTCGGCCGCATTCGCGACAAGGCCTCCGACATGGTGCTCACCGCGATGAACTTTCTCGGCGTGCCCTATGTCCGTGGTGGCAATTCGGCCGAGCGCGGCTTCGACTGCAGCGGCTTCACGCGCCACGTGTTCGAGATGAGCGTCGGCCTGGTGCTGCCGCGCCGGGTCGACGAGCAGGCCACCGCAAAAGGCTTGATCAAGGTCAAGCGCGAAGAACTCAAACCCGGCGACCTGGTGTTCTTCAACACCCTGAAACGCACTTTCTCGCACGTCGGCATCTACGTCGGCGACGGCAAGTTCATCCACTCGCCGCGCACCGGCGGCGAGGTACGCGTGGAAGACATGCGCTTCGCCTACTGGGCCAAACGTTTCACCGGTGCCCGGCGCGCCGAACCGGCGGCGGGCACTCCCGAGCCGCTCGCGCCGGCCGCTGTCGTGCCGGCACTCGCCGTCCACTGACGCGCGCCGCCGCGCGGCCTGCCGGGTTGTTCGCCGGCAGGCACAATCCGGTCATGACAGACCGCGTCATCCCCCTCGCCGACCTGCGCTACGCCGCCAGCCTGCCACGCATTCCGCTGGTCGACACAGCGCCCACCGGGCTGCTCGGCGACACGCTCGGCCGGCCGTTGCGCGACCTGCGCATCTCGGTCACCGACCGCTGCAACTTCCGCTGCAGTTATTGCATGCCGAAGGAAGTGTTCGACAAACACTACAACTTCCTGCCGCACTCGTCGCTGCTGAGTTTCGAAGAGATCGCGCGCACGGCGAAGCTGTTCGTCGCGCACGGTGTGCGCAAGATCCGCTTGACTGGTGGCGAGCCGTTGCTGCGCAAGAACCTCGAAATCTTGATCGCGATGCTGAGCGAACTGCGCACGCCCGAAGGCGAACCGCTCGACCTGACGCTCACCACCAACGGCTCGGTGCTCGCGCGCAAAGCCCAGGCCTTGAAAGACGCCGGCCTGCAGCGGGTCACGGTCAGCCTCGACGCGCTCGACGATGCGATCTTCCGCCGCATGAACGACGCCGACTTCCCGGTGCATGAAGTGCTCGAAGGCATAGCAGCCGCGCAGAAGGCCGGCCTCGGCCCGATCAAGGTCAACATGGTCGTCAAGCGCGGCACCAACGATTCGCAGATCCTGCCGATGGCACGCCACTTCAAGGGCACGCCGGTCGTGCTGCGTTTCATCGAATACATGGACGTGGGCGCCACCAACGGCTGGTGCATGGACGAAGTGCTGCCGTCGGCCGAGGTGATCGCGCGCATCGCCGCCGAATTCCCGCTCGAGCCGATCGGCGCGAACGTGAGCGGCGAAACGGCCGAACGCTGGCGCTACGAGGATGGCAGCGGCGAAGTCGGTGTCATCTCGAGCGTGACGCAGGCCTTCTGCCATGACTGCAACCGCGCCCGCCTGTCGACCGAAGGCAAGCTCTTCCTGTGCCTGTTCGCGAGCCACGGCCACGATCTGCGTGCGCTGCTGCGCGGTGGCCACAGCGACGCGCAGATCGCCGGCGCGATCGGGCTGATCTGGCAAGGCCGCGACGACCGCTACTCGGAATTGCGCACCGCCGCCGGCGCTGGTGACGCCGCCAGCGTCGAGCCACGCGAGCGCCGGGTCGAGATGCACTACATCGGCGGCTGAGGCGGCGGAGCTTCCGATGCGCTTGTTCGCCCGCGTCGTTCTCGCCTGTTGCCTGGCTGCGTCGCTTGTCCCGGCAGCCCTGGCACGCGACGAAACACCGGTCACAACGGCGCAAGCGCTCGTGCCTTTCAGTTCCGAAGAGGGCCTGGCACGTCTCGTTCGATCCGCCGCCAAGGTGGACTTCCCGGCGCTCGCGAACCAGTTCGAGGCACAGTCGAACGGCACCTTCTGCGGCCCGACCACGGCCGCGATCGTGCTCAACACGGTGCGCGGCCGCAGCGCCGACCTGCCACGCGACCGCAGCCGCCTGCGCCCTGAAGACTTCCAGTACGCACCGGCCGGTTTCGACCCGTCCGTGCCGCGTTTCACGCAGGACAACGTGATCGACAAGGGCCTGAAGACCCGTTCGCAGGTGCTCGGCGAGCCGGTCGTGATCAACGGCAAGCAGACCCGCGATTTCGGCTACCAGCTGCGCCAGCTCGACGAGATGTTGCGTGCTCACGAGCTGGCCACGCGCCTCGTCATCGTCGACGACAAGCAGGCCGACGCCGACATCCGCCGCGATCTCGTGCAGAACCTGCAGCGCACCGGTGACTACGTGATCGTCAACTACCGCCGGGTGGAAGTCGGCCAGACCGGCGGCGGGCACATCTCGCCGCTCGGCGCCTTCGATGCCGAATCGGATTCCGTGCTGGTGCTCGACGTGAACCCGGCCAGCGCCGGCTGGGTCTGGATGCCGGTCGCGTCGCTGATCCGTGGCATGCGCACCTTCGACACCGTCGAGAACCGCGGCTACATCCTCGTGCAAACGCGTTGAAAGCGACGAAGCCGTGATCCCACCTGAACACATCACCGGCCTGATCCTGGCCGGCGGCCGCGGCAGCCGCATGGGCGGGGTCGACAAGGGCCTGCAGAACCACCAGGGCAGCACGCTCGCGATGCACGCGTTGCTGCGCCTCGGCCCGCAGGTCGGCGAGATGATGATCAACGCCAACCGCAACCTGGCCGCCTACGAGGCGATGGGCGTGCCGGTGTGGCCCGACGCGCTGCCTGACTACGCCGGCCCGCTGGCGGGCTTCCTGGCCGGCCTGGAGCACTGCGAAACGCCCTACATGGTGACCGTGCCCTGCGACTCGCCGCTGTTCCCGCTCGACCTGGTCGAGCGCCTGGCCGCCGCGCTCGAAGCACAGGACGCCGAGATCGCGATGGCGGCCACGCGCGAAGGCGCTTCACTGCAGGTCCAGCCGGTCTTCTGCCTGATGAAAGCCTCGCTGATGGAAAGCCTGATCCGCTTCACGCAAGGCGGCCAGCGCAAGATCGACCGCTGGACCGCGTTGCACCACTGCGTCGAGGTGCCCTTCGACGACCCGCTCGCCTTCGCCAACGCCAACACGCCGGCCGAGCTGCAGCAGCTGCAAACGAATGGCTGAGCCGGTCGACATCCACACGCTGGTCGCGGCCGACCTGCCGGCCTACAAGGCACTGCGCGATTCAATGCTGGCCGCGCACCCGGAGGCGTTCACCTCCGACGCCGCCACCGAACGCAAGCGCACCGCACAAAGTTATCTGCCTCGACTCGGCGTCTCGCAACCGGGTGGCGGCAGCTTCCTGCTCGGCGCCTGGCAGTCGGGCCAGCTCGTCGGAACGCTCGGCTGCGAGCGTGACACGCGCGTCAAGGTCTGCCACATCGGCCACCTCGTCGGCATGATGGTGCGCACCGAATTGCAGGGCGGCGGCATCGGGCGGCGTTTGCTCGACGCCGGCATCGCAGCGGCGCGCCAGGTCGAAGGCATGGAGATGCTCACGCTGACCGTGACCGCCGGCAACGCAGCCGCGGTGCGGCTCTACGAACACGCAGGATTCATCCGCTTCGGCACCCTGCCCCACGCCATCCAGGTCGACGGGCGATACCACGCCAAGGACCACATGTTTCTGACCCTATGAGCACGCTTCCCCTGTCGTTGCGAGAGATCGCGTCCTGCGTCGCCGGCTACGACCCGAACGCGCTGCCGGTGGCGCAGGCGCAAGAGTTCATCGCACGCCTCGTGCCGCGGGTCGAAGCGGTCGAGATGCTGCCGATCCGCAGCGCGCTCGGGCGCGTGCTGGCGCGCGACATCGTGTCGGCCATCAACGTGCCCGCCTCCGACAACTCGGCGATGGACGGTTATGCGCTGCGTGGCAGCGACCTCGCGGCCGACGGCGACACCGTGCTGACTTCGATCGGCACCGGCTTCGCCGGCCAGCAGTTCGGCGGCGCCGTGCAGGCCGGCCAGTGCGTTCGCATCATGACCGGCGCGGTGATGCCGGCCGGCCTCGACACGGTCGTGCCACAGGAGTTCGTCAAGGTCGATGGCGAACGCGTTCACCTGCCCGCCGGCGTGGTACGGACCGGCGACAACCGCCGCCTCGCCGGCGAAGACCTCGCCCGCGGCGACGCGGCCCTGCGCGCCGGCCGCCTGCTGCGCCCGGCCGATCTCGGCATGCTGGCCTCGCTCGGCCAGGCCGAGGTGCCGGTGCTGCGGCGCCTGCGCGTCGCCTTCTTTTCCACCGGCGACGAGTTGCGTTCGCTCGGCGAACCGCTGGCCGCAGGCTGCGTCTACGACAGCAACCGCTACACGCTGTGGGGCATGCTGCAGCGCCTGGGCGTCGAGGTGCTCGACCTCGGCGTCGTGCGCGACGACCCGGCGGCCCTGGCGCAGACCTTCAAACACGCCGCAGCGAACGCCGATGCCGTGATCACCTCGGGCGGTGTCAGCGTCGGCGAGGCCGACCACACCAAGCAGGTGATGGCCCAACTCGGCGACGTGCTGTTCTGGCGCATCGCGATGCGGCCGGGCCGGCCGATGGCGATCGGGCGCATCAACGCGGGCAACGGCGGCCCGGGCGCGATCCTGTTCGGCCTGCCCGGCAACCCGGT